>Ga0247667_1000010_pt1 | contig 194552 bp, 176 predicted proteins | sample CNK08_metaG_FD_183027 | JGI IMG/M metagenome (GOLD analysis project Ga0247667, IMG submission 183027) | Soil microbial communities from Purdue University Martell Research Forest, Indiana, United States - CNK08 | ecosystem: Environmental > Terrestrial > Soil > Temperate forest > Bulk soil... | reverse complement strand
CATCTGATAGAGGAACCAGGGATCGATCCCCGTCGCCCGCGCCACGTCGTCCACCGAGACGCCGGCGAGCAGAGCGCGCTTGATCTGGAAGATCCGCTCGGGCGTTGGCGTCCGCAGCGCCACTCGGAGGTCCTCTGGGCTATCGCTCGTCAGCCGGTCGTCCACCAGGGTCTGGCCCACCACCCATCCGGGTCTCCCGATCTCGAGCGCCCGGAGTCCTTTCTGGAAGGCTTCCTTGAAGGTGCGGCCGATCGCCATCGCCTCACCCACGGATTTCATCTGGGTCGTGAGGCGGAAGTCGGCCGTCGGGAACTTCTCGAACGCGAACCGCGGCACCTTGACGACCACGTAATCGAGCACGGGCTCGAAGGACGCGGGCGTGGTCTTCGTGATGTCGTTCGGCAGCTCGTCCAGGGTGTACCCGACGGCGAGCTTCGTGCCGATCCGCGCGATGGGGAACCCCGTGGCCTTCGAGGCCAGCGCCGACGACCGGGAGACGCGCGGGTTCATCTCGATCACGAGCATCTCGCCGTCCGCCGGGTTGACGGCGAACTGGATGTTGCAACCGCCCGCTTCCACCCCGATCTCGCGGATGATGGCGATCGCGGCGTCGCGCATGCGTTGGTACTCGCGGTCCGTGAGCGTCATGGCGGGCGCGACCGTGATCGAATCGCCCGTATGGACACCCATGGGGTCGACGTTCTCGATCGAGCACACGATGACCACGTTGTCCCGATGGTCGCGCATCACCTCGAGCTCGAACTCTTTCCACCCGAGCACGCTCCGCTCGATCAACGTCGTGTGCACGGGTGACAACTCGAGCGCCCGCTCGACCATCTCCTCGAGCTCGGCGCGATTGTACGCGATCCCGCCGCCCGTCCCGCCCAGCGTGAACGACGGGCGGATGATCGCCGGGTATCCCGTCTCGGCCGCTTCCGCGAGCGCGTTCGCGACCGTGCCCACCGTCCGGCCCACCGGCGTCGCCAGGCCGATGCGCCCCATGGCCGCCGCGAACTCCGCCCGGTCCTCGGCCATCTGAATCGCGCGCGCATTCGCCCCGATGAGCTCGACCCCGAAACGCTCAAGCGTGCCGTCTTTGGCCAGGGCCATCGCCACGTTCAACGCGGTCTGCCCGCCCATGGTCGGGAGCAGCGCGTCGGGACGCTCCCGCTCGATCACACGCCGCACCCACTCCGGCGTCACGGGCTCGACGTACGTCCGGTCCGCGAGCTCCGGGTCGGTCATGATCGTCGCGGGATTCGAGTTGACGAGAATCACCCGGTAGCCCTCTTCCTTGAGGGCTTTCACCGCCTGGGTGCCCGAATAGTCGAACTCGGCGGCCTGGCCGATCACGATCGGCCCGGAGCCGATGAGCAGAATGCTCCGGAGGTCAGTCCGCTTGGGCATTGAGCACGTCCCGCAGGGTGGCGTTCAAGTCGTAGCGCGGGGCCCACCCGGTGGCTGCCCGGAGCTTCGAGGCGTCGCCCACCAGGTGAAGCACGTCGCCGCCGCGCATGAGGTCCGGGTCCGCCTCGGGAATGGGCCGAATGCCGATCAGGGCGGCCAGCCGATCGAACAGGTCCTCGAGCGACACGGCCTGCCCAGACGCGATGTTGTAGATCTCACCGGGCTGTCCCTTGACGAGCAGGCGCGCATACGCGTCGACCACATCGCGCACGTGCAGGAACTCGCGCACCGGCTCGAGATTGCCGACCTTGACGACCGGGGCTCCGACCCGTTTCGCGGCGCGTAGGCGCTCGGCGAAGGCCGGAACGACGAACCTCGCATCCTGACCCGGGCCCGTGTGTGCAAACGCCCGCGTGACCACCACCCGCAGCCCGGTGCGACGCCACGCCTCGAGTGCGGCGATCTCCTCCCCCGCCTTGCTCGCGGCGTAGGGCGACGCCGGCGCGATCGGATCCGTCTCGCGGCGCGGCCGGGCCTCGTCGCACGGTCCGTATACCTCGGCCGTCGAGGCGACGAGCACGATCGGGTCGGCGCGACCGGTCCGGCGGGCGTGGCCCAGCACGTGCACCACGCGCGCCGTGCCGGCGGCGTTCACGTTCCACGCGAACCCCGGATCGCGCGTGGCGTCGCTGGTCGACGACACGGCGGCGAGGTGTACGATCGCGTCGTAGGGCAAATCGACGCACGCTCGCACCGACTCCGCGTCGGTGAGCTCGAGCGGGAGCCACCGGACCTGGGCATGCTCGTCGGGCGTCAGATCGGCCGCCGGTGCGACGGGGGGCGGGCTCTGACCGGGGCGAACGGCACCGTACACCTCGCGGCCGTCCGCGAGCAGCCGGCGGATCAGCCAGCGGCCGACGAACCCATCGGCCCCGGTGACGAGGACCTTCACGACACGCGCTCCAGGTCCGCGTCCACCATCATACGCACCAGTTCCACGAAGCTCGTCCGCGGCGTCCAGCCGAGGTCGCGCCGGGCCTTGGACGGGTCGGCCTGCAAGAGGTCGACCTCGGCCGGCCGGACGAACCGCTGGTCGACCTTGACGTGCTGTTTCCAGTCGAGCCCGGCGTGGGCAAACGCCACCTCGCACAGCTCGCGAACCGAGTGCGTCTGGCCGGTCCCGACCACGTAATCTGCCGGCTTGGGCCGCTGCAGCATGCGCCACATGGCGTCGACGTAGTCGCCGGCGAACCCCCAGTCGCGCCGGGCCTCGAGATTGCCGAGCTCCAGATCGCGACTCTTGCCCTTCACGATGCGGGCCACACCGTGGCTCACCTTGCGCGTCACGAACTCCAGACCGCGGCGCGGCGACTCGTGGTTAAAGAGAATGCCGCTCACCGCGTACAGACCGTAGGACTCACGATAGTTCACCGTGATCCAGTGGCCGTAGACCTTGGCGACCCCGTAGGGTGACCGCGGATAGAACGGCGTGTTCTCGCGCTGCGGCGTTTCCTGCGCCTTGCCGAACATCTCGGAGGAGCTCGCCTGGTAGAAGCGCGCCGCCGGGTGCGCGAGCCGTACGGCCTCGAGCAGCCGCGTGACGCCGAGGGCGGTGAACTCGCCCGTCAGCACGGGTTGGGCCCACGATGTGGGCACGAAGCTCTGGGCCGCCAGATTATAGACCTCGTCCGGCTTGGCATCGCGCACGACGGAGGTGAGCGAATGTTGGTCCAACAGATCGGCGGGGACGATGTGGACGCGATCGAGCAGGTGCCCGATGCGCTCGTAGGAATCGTGCGACGTGCGGCGCACCACGCCGACGACCTCGTACCCCTTCCCCAGGAGGAACTCCGCCAGGTACGAGCCGTCCTGCCCGGTGATTCCGGTGATGAGCGCCGTGCGTCGGGGTTGCCCCACCCTTTTGGCCGGTTTAGCTTTAGGCCGCTTTGCCGAAGCGCTCATTTCCTCAGTCGGACAGGTCCATGGCTCGAGTCTGCGACATCTGTGGCAAAGGCCCCATCACGGGGCACAACATCAGCCACGCGAATAACAAGACCAACCGGCGATGGTACCCCAATCTTCAGCGGGTGCGCGCCGTCGTGGACGGAACGACCCGGCGCATCCGGGTCTGCACGCGCTGCCTCAAGTCGAATCGGGTCACCAAGGCGGCGTAACGAAAAAGGGGACCCAGGGTCCCCCTTCATGGTCTCGCAGGGCGGCCTCTCAGCCCGTCACTCACTCAGCAGTTCAATCCGAGCTACGTCAGCGCCGTCACCCGCGCGGTGTCCGAGTTTGACGATGCGCGTGTAGCCGCCCGGCCGCGCCGCGAAGCGGGGCCCCAGGTCCTTGAACAAGCGGTGCGTCACGTCGCGGTCTTTGAGCCGGCGCTCCACCAATCGCCGGGCGTGGAGGTCGCCGCGTCGCGCCAGCGTGATGAGGCGCTCCGCGTACGGGCGCAACTCTTTCGCCTTCGCCTCCGTGGTCACGATCTTGTCGTGGCGAAAGAGGCTGGTCGCGAGATTGGCGAGCAGCGCCTTCTTGTGGCTCGCGGTGCGCGAGAGCTGCCGACCTTTGGCCCGATGCCGCATTACTCCCCGTTTCCTTCGCTCACCTGCGCCTGCGGTGGCATCCCGGGATCGAGCACCTTCCACTCCTCGCCGGTCTCCTCGAACTTCATCCCAAAGTTGAGCCCTTCGCGCCGGAGCAGCTCCGCGATTTCGCCGAGCGCCTTTTCCCCGACGTTCTTCACCTTGAGGAGATCTTCCTCGCGATACTGCACGAGATCTCCGAGGGTGCGAATGTTCGAGTTCTTGAGCGAGTTGACCGATCGGACCGACAAGCCGACGTCGTCGATCGAGCGGGCGAGCGTTTCGCGCATCCGGCCCGTGCCGGCGCCCCCGTTCCCCGGTGCCGTGGCGGCGACCATCGGGACCTTCCCGAAGTCCACGAAGAAGCGGAAATGCTCCTGCGCGAGCGCCGCAGCATACGCCACGGCATCCTCAGGCGAGATGGTGCCGTTGGTTTCGACGGTCAGCGTCAAGCGGTCGTAGTCGGTGCGCTGGCCGACGCGCGTCTCCGCCACGGTGAAGTTGGCGCGCCGCACGGGATTGTAGATCGAGTCCACGCGCACGACGTCGACCGGCATGGTCCGATCGACGGGGTGCTGCTCGGCCTCCACGTATCCCCGGCCCTTGTTCACGTACAGCTCGCCGCCGATCTCGCGGTCGTCTTGCACCGTGAAGAGCAGCTGGTCGGGGTTCACGATCGTCACCGCACTATGCGCCTCGATGTCCCGCGCGTAGACCGGCCCGGCCTTGTCGTGCTTGACGTGGAGCACCGCCTCGTCGACGTCGGGCGCGAGCACGAGCGTCAGGGCCTTGAGCCGCTGGATGATCTGATGCACGTCCTCGACCACGCCGGGAATGGTCTGGTGCTCGTGTACGACGCCGTCCAGGCGGAAGGCCCACACAGCGGCCCCGCGGAGGGAGGAGAGCAGCATCCGACGCAGGGAGTTGCCCAGCGTGTAGCCGTACCCCCGCTCGAGCGGCTGAAGGCGGAACTCGGCGGCATTGGCATTGTCCTCCCGCTTGGTCATCTCGACCAGGTGCGGGCGAACCAGCCCCGTCAAATCAAGAGTCGTCATCACTTGGAATAGAGCTCGACGATTAACTGTTCTTGCGCGGCGATCGGGATGGCGTCGCGGGTGGGCCGCTGCGTCATCTTGCCGAGCGCCTTGTCGGTATCGACTTGAATCCAGGACACGGGCTGCCCTCGTCCGAATTGCTCGAGGGCGAGCTTCACCTGCACGAGCTCGCGGCTCGCGTCAGCGAGTTTGACTTCCTCGCCCGGACGGACCCGGAACGAGGGCACGTTCACCGTCCGACCGTCCACCTGCACGTGGCGGTGCCGCACGAGCTGGCGCGCCTGCCGCCGGGACACGGCGAACCCCATCCGATAGACGAGGTTGTCGAGCCGGCTCTCGAGCGCCACGAGTAACGCCTCGCCCGTCACGCCGGGTTCCTTCAGCACGCGGTCGAAGATGTTGCGGAACTGGCGCTCCGACAGCCCATAGATCCGCTTGACCTTCTGCTTTTCTCGCAGCTGCCGCTGGTAGTCGGACGCCTTGCGGCGCCGGCCCGACGACTGGCCGTGCTGACCCGGGGGATACGCCCGGCGTTCGACCGCGCACTTCTCGGTGAGGCAGCGCGTCCCCTTGAGGAACAGCTTCGTGCCCTCGCGGCGGCAGAGCTTGCAGGCGGGTCCGGTATAACGCGCCATGACTCAGACCCGCCGTTTCTTGGGCGGCCGGCACCCGTTGTGGGGAATCGGGGTGACGTCGCGGATCGAACGAATCTGCAAACCCGCCGTGGCCAACGCCTGGATCGCCGATTCCCGTCCCGACCCCGGTCCCTGCACCCGCACGTGGACGCGCCGGACACCGAGGTTCAGCGCCTCACGCGCCGCCTGCTCGGCCGCGACGGTCGCCGCGAACGGCGTCGATTTCTTTGAGCCCTGAAAGCCCGCCTTGCCAGAGGAGCCCCACGTGATGGCGTTCCCCTGCATGTCGGTGATGGTGATGAGGGTATTGTTGAACGTCGCCGTGATGTGGGCGATGCCCTCGGCCTCCACGACCTTCTTGACGCGCTTCGCGCCCGCTGCTTTCGCCTGTGCCATTTACTTTTTCAGCAAGGGCTTCTTCTTGCCCGCAATGGCGCGCCGCGGCCCCTTCTTGGTGCGCGCGTTGGTGTGCGTGCGCTGACCGCGCACCGGCAGGTTCTTCCGGTGGCGCGACCCGCGATACGTCCCGATATCCATCAGCCGCTTGATGTTCATCGCGACTTCCGTCCGCAGTGCGCCCTCGACTTTGTAGTCACGCTCGATCACCTGACGCAGCCGCGCCACCTCCGCGTCCCGGAGGTCGCGCACGCGCGCGTCGGAATTCACCCCGGTCTCCGCCAGGATCTTCTTCGCGTTCCGAGCTCCGATGCCGTAGATGTACGGAAGGGCGTACAGGATTTTCTTGTCGCGCGGCAGGTCGACCCCTGCAATACGTGCCATCCGCTACCCCTGCCGCTGCTTGTGCTTGGGGCTACGCTTGCAGATGACGCGGATCACGCCGCGCCGTTTGATCACTCTGCAGTGCTCACAGATCGGCTTCACGCTAGTCCGGACCTTCAAGACGGGCGCTCCCGGGAAAAATTTTCCAATTGAGTCTTGAATTGTAGACGGGGCTGTAAGTTCGCGCAAGGGGCGCGATTACGGCGCACTCCGCAACTCGGTCAGGACCCATTCGTCGCCCGATTTTCGAAACCCGAGAAACAGCGTTTCGCGCCGCTCGTCACTCGTGCCCGCGACCACGTACCGACGCTCGAGCTCGGCGTAGCCGCGTTCGGGCTCGACCTCCCGAACGGCGCTCACCGTCAACCGGCGCTCCGTTCCTCCCCGGAGGTGCCGGCGCAGCAGTTCGAGCGCCTGCGCGCGATCCACCGGAGCCGACGGATCGGCCCCGGGAATCTGGAGCACAACGCTAGGACCATGGCCCACAATCGCTTCCACGTTGTGCGCCAACCACGCCTGGCGCACACGTTCGGCCGCTTCGGCGAGCGAGCCCCCGGCCCCCCCCTGGGCCCGCGCACCGCCGGCCTCCAGGACGCTGAGCAAAAGCGCCACGGCGATTGGGCGTCGCATCAGAAGTTCTCCATCAACCGCTGGTACACCCCAACGGGGTCGCCGGCCTGCGTGATCGGACGGCCGACCACGACGTGGGTCGCCCCCAGCCGCACTGCCTCACCCGCGGTCACCGTACGCGCTTGATCGCCGCTCGCATCGCCGTGGGCTCGGATCCCGGGCACGACGATCCATGGAATCGGTCCGAGTGCCGCCCGGAGCACCGGGAGGTCGCGGCCCGATGCGACGATACCGCGCAGGCCCGCGGTCACCGCCAGCCGGGCCAGACGCTCCGTCTCGACGCCGAGATCCGGCACACCGCGGCCGACCACGCGCTCGAAGTCGACGGCCTCGTGTGAGGTGAGCACGGTGACCCCCACGAGGGCCAGCTCGCCGGCCACCGCTGCGGCCGCCGCTAGCACCGCCGACCCGGCGAGCGTGTGCACGGTGGCCATTGTCACGCCCTGCCCGCGCGCGGCTTCGACCGCGCCTGCCACGACGCTCGGGATGTCGTGCCATTTGAGATCGAGGAACACGCGGATCCCGCGAGCCGTGAATTCCCGGACGAGCGCTGTGCCCTCGCGGACGTGCAGCTTGGGACCGAGCTTGGCCCAGCGAAGCCCCGAAAGCCGCGCCGCGAGGTCGAGCGCTTCCCGCCCGCTCGGAAGGTCAAACGCGACGATGAGCTCAGCCACGCGCGAGCTCTCGCGCGATGCGCTGTGGGACGCGCGGGTCCGCGAGCGCCGCGGTCCCGATCGCGACGAGCGAGGCACCCGCTGCGAGATACTCGCGCGCGTCGCGAGCGGTCCGGATGCCGCCGACCCCGATGATCGCAATGTCGACCGCGTCCCGCACCTTGCGCGTCGCCAGCACGCCGATCGGAAGGAGCGCTGGACCGCTCACGCCACCGGCACCGTTGCCCAGACGGTCGTGCAGCGCGCCCGGGATCGTGTTCACGAGTGTCACTGCGGCCGCGCCTTCTTGCTTCGCGACCTCAGCCATGCCGGCGATGTCCGGCAGGACGGGCGAAAGCTTGACCGCGATCGGGCGTGTCGTGGCGGCCCGACAACGCCGCACCAGCTCCCCTAACCCCTCGCGTGTTGCTCCGAATTCCAGCCCACCGGCGCTCGTGTTGGGACAGGACGCGTTGACCTCGAACGCCGTGATCACGTCCAGATCCGTGAGACGCGCGATGACGCGCACGTAGTCGTCGACCGTGGCGCCGGCCACGTTGACGAGCACTCGCGCGCGCCGGACGTGCTGCGCGAGCCACGGGAGCTCGTGCTCCCGTACCGCCTCGAGCCCCGGATTCGCGAGGCCGACGGCATTGAGCATGCCGCCCACAAACTCGGCCACGCGCGGCGCGGGGTGTCCTTGCCGGGGCTCGGGAGTGACGGCCTTGGTGACGACGCCACCGAGGGCGTCCAAATCGATCACGCGGAGCACCTCGCGACCGAAGCCGGCCGTGCCGGAAGCGAGCAGGACTGGATTTTGAAAGGTCGCGTCGAACAGCCGAACTGCCGTCACCGCCCCCTCGCCGGAGCCGCGACGGCGAGCTTCCGCTCGAACTCGAGCAGGTACGCCACGATTCCGTCGGCGATCGCGTTCGCGATCTTATGCTGGCCCAGGCTCGACGCGAGGAACGCTCCATCGGTCCGATTCGTGGCGAACCCGGTCTCGACCAGGATGGCGGGCCGGCGGGCCGTGGTGAGCACCATGAAGCCCGCCTGCTGCACGCCGTGACCGCCGCCCGGGTGAATGCGCGCGACGGAATCCTGCACGAGCGCGGCGAGCTGGGCCGATTCGCGCAAGTATTCGTTCAGCTGGAGGTCGCGCAGGATATAGCCCAGCGGACCGGTCGCCGCGCTCGACGCACCCGTCTCGAACCGGATCGCGTTGTTCTCGGTCTTGGCGACGCGTTCCTGGTCCTCGGTCTTGGCATCGGACAAAAAGTAGGTCTCGACCCCACTCGCCCGGTCCGTCCGCCGGCCTTCGGGCATCGCATTCACGTGGATGCTGACGAACAGGTCACAGTCGGCGGTGCAGAACGCGCCCCGGTCCGCCAGATCGATGAGCGTGTCCCCCGAGCGCGTCAGCGCCGCACCGATCCCGCGGCGCACGAGCTCGGCCCGCAGAAGGCGCGCGATCGCGAGCGTAATGTCCTTCTCGACCAGTCCATCGGGGAAATACCGCCCGGGGTTTCCCGGATCGACGCCCCCATGTCCGGGGTCCACCACGACCGTGTGCCGCAAGCGCAGCCCAGTCATGGGGTTGGGAGCGGGGACGGCGGCGGCGGGGGTCGGATTCGGTGGTGGCACCACGACCGGCGGTGGCGCTGCGGCCACAGTGCCAGCGACCGGCAGCTCCACCAGGCGCGCGCCTGCGCCGGAGGCGTCCCAGCGATAACGACCGCCGAGCGCCCGCGGCACACAATCCGCCAGCCAGGTGAGCGGGAGGAAGACGGTGTCGCGGGCGACGTACGGCTCTCCCACGAGTCCGTAGACGACACCGCCGGTGCGCACAAATGGGGCGCCGAGTTCGAAGACGAACACGGTACCCGACAGGCCCACGGCCACGCGGGAGCCGTCGAGCGCCACGATGACGCCGAGCGGCGCCGACAGCAGCGGCGCCGCGACGGCGGCGGTGCCGCGCTCGTTCGTCACAGGCACGCTCGTCTCGCCGCGCGGCGTGGCGATCACCACGGCCTGCACCGGGGACGGCGGCGCCGCGATCGCGAGCACGAACCAAACCAGGGCGCTCACGTGCGCGTGCCCTTGATGCCGCGTGCGAGCTCGCGCTCGGCCTCGCGCCGTTTGAGATCCTCGCGTTTGTCATGGAGCTTCTTCGCCTTCGCCAGTGCGATCACGACCTTCGCGAGGCCGTCCTTGAAATAGAGCTCGAGGGGAACGATCGTGAGGCCCTTTCGGCTCGTGCCGCCGATCAGCTTGCGGATCTCGTTCGCGTGGAGGAGGAGCTTACGGGAGCGGGCGGGCGGAGGGTTGTTGTAACTGCCGGGTCGGTACGCCGCGATCGTCATGCCTTCGAGCCACACCTCGCCGTTGCGCACGTGCGCGTACGCCTCGCCGAGACTCGCCTTGCCCGCGCGCAGGGACTTGACCTCCGTGCCCGTAAGCACGAGACCCGCCTCCCACGTTTCCAGGAGATGGTAGTCATGTCGCGCCCGCGGATTGCGGGCGATGGAGACTTTGTCCACCGGGCCAGCGCAAGATAGAAACCGTGATGAGAGCGGTCAAGCCAAGAGTTGACTTGAGGTTATACCGCCGTCTATATTCGCCGTTCCGCGCACCAGCCGAAGTGGTGGAACTGGTAGACGCGCTGGCTTCAGGAGCCAGTGGGCGCAAGCCCGTGGGGGTTCGAGTCCCCCCTTCGGCACTGACCCGTCTCCGTCGACTTCTCAGTACCTCGGCAGACTCCGATCCACGTTCACCGCCCACGCGTCGATTCCACCGCGCAGGCTGCGCACTTTGGAGAATCCCGCGGCCTTCAGGATCTCGAGCGCCTTGAGTGAGCGTGACCCGTGATGGCAGTGGGTGACGATCTCGTGGTGCCCGTCCAACTCGCCGAGGCGGTCCGGAAGCTCGCCGAGCGGAATGAGCCGGGCGCCGTCGATGTGCGCGATCGCGTGCTCATGCGGCTCGCGCACGTCGATCACCACGAGCTCAGGGTTACGGTCCCACTCATCTTTCAGCTGCTCCGCAGTTATCTCCGCTCCGTCGTACGACGGCTCGGCACCGATCCCACAGAACGCCTCGTAGTCGATCGGCGCGGTGATCGTGGGGTCGCGTCCACAGACGGGGCAATCGGGGTCTTTCTCGAGCTTCAGCTCGCGGAACTGGAGCTTGAGCGCGTCGAACAGCACCAGGCGTCCGATGAGCGGCTCACCCACACCCAGGATAAGCTTGATCGTCTCCATGGCCTGGATCGACCCGATGATGCCGGGCAGCACACCCAGCACTCCGCCTTCTGCACAGGACGGGACAAGCCCCGGCGGCGGCGGCTCCGAGTACAGGCAGCGGTAGCAGGGGCCCCGCTTGGCGTAGAACACCGACGCCTGCCCCTCGAAGCGGAAGATGGAGCCGTAGACATTCGGTTTATCGAGCAGCACGCAGGCGTCGTTCACGAGGTAGCGCGTCGGGAAATTGTCCGTGCCGTCGGCCACCACATCGAACTCTCGGATGATGTCGAGTGCGTTCTCAGACGTGAGGCGCGTCTCGAACGGTTCGACACGTACATTCGGGTTCAGGTCGTGGATGCGTGCCGCCGCGGATTCGAGCTTGGGCGTGCCCACCGTGGAGGTGCCGTGCAGGATCTGTCGCTGCAGGTTGGTCTTGTCCACCACGTCGAAATCCACGATGCCGATCGTGCCCACCCCCGCGGCCGCGAGATAAAGCGCCGCGGGCGATCCCAGCCCGCCCGCGCCCACCAGTAGCACCCGGGCGGCCTTTAGCTTCTTCTGGCCGTCGAGCCCTACATCCGGCAGGATGAGGTGGCGCGAATACCTGAGGATTTCCTCGTGGGACAACACGGGGGCAGCCTTCGACGGTATGGGCGCGGCCTGCGGCGCCCCTACGCTTGCGGCGGCCCCACCCGCAATGCTGGGGATGATCGAGATGGTATCCCCGGGCTTCACCGGCGTATCGCGCTGGGCGAGTTGCCGGATATCGCGGTCGTTCACGTACACATTGACAAAGCTGCGCAACCGGCCGTCGTCAGCAAAGAGGTGCGGCTTCAGGGTCGCGTGCTCGCCCGTGAGGCGCTCGAGCAGCTCTCCGACATTCCCTCCTTCGACCTCGAGGGCGTCGCGTCCGCCCACGAAGGGACGCAGGGGTGTGGGAATCAGGACTGTCACTGCCATACGGCCTTCCGTTCTTCGTTGGTGATCGACTCTTCCTCGAAGGTCCCCCGATCATCCGCGAGGACCCAGCTCTTCACTTCGGCCGCCCGCCCGCGCGCCACGCCCACGATCACGTAGGACAGCCGGGGCCAGGCATGGTCCCGGTCGAACGCCGAGGGCGCGGGGGGGTGATCGGGATGGGAGTGATACACGCCAATGATGTCCAGGCCGTCTCGCTCGAGCCGCTCCTGTGCACGCCGGAACGACTCGGGCTCGATCAAGTAGCGATTGCGGGCCGAGTCGGTCCGCCGGTTCACGAGCGGTACGAGCTGCACGGCGAGCTTGCGGTCCCCATCCACGGCCCCCCCGATCAAGCCGCAGGCTTCCGCCGGGTAATCGGCCTCGCCGTGGCGGCGGATCGCCGATACGTGCCGGGAATCGAGCACGAGCGTCACGCGGTTTCCCCCGGGCGCCGGCGGGCCTCGCTCAAGTAGCGAGCCCCCGCGTCGGGCGCGATGACGACTACGACCGCGTCGGACTGTACGCGCCCCGCCGCCACGAGCGCGGCTCCGGTAGACCATCCGACCAACAGGCCCGCTTCTCTCGCCAATCGCGCTACCACGGTCTCCGCTTCCTCGGTCGCCACAAACTCGGTGCGGTCCGGCACATCCGGATCGTAGATCCCCGGGACGATCGCCGTCGCCAGGTGCTTGAGGCCCTCGAGCCCGTGGAACGGCCCGTCCGGCTGCACGGCGATCAACTCGATCCCGTCGTTCAACTCCCGCAGACGCCGGCCGGTTCCCATCATCGTGCCCGTCGTCCCCAGACCCGCCACGAAGTGGGTCACGCGACCCGACGTTTGGCGCCAGATCTCCTCGGCCGTGGTCACGTAATGCGCTCGCACGTTGGCCGGATGGTTGTACTGGTCGGCGTACCAGTAGCGGTCCGGTTCCGCGGCCGCGAGCGCCCCCGCCGCGCGGATCGCTCCGTCCGACCCGTCGAGCGGATCGGTGAAAATCACCTCGGCACCGTACGCCTCGAGGAGCGTCTTGCGTTCGGTGCTCGCATTCCGCGGCACGCACACGGTCACGCTGATGCCGGCCGCCGCGCCGAGCATCGCGTACGCGATGGCGGTGTTGCCGCTGGACGCGTCGAGCAGCCGTTTCCGCGGCAACTCGCCCCGCGCGATTCCGTCGCGGAGGATGAACAGCGCGGGACGATCCTTCACGGAACCGCCGGGGTTGAGCCACTCTGCTTTCAGAAGAAGCGACGGAACGACGGAACGATGGAAAGACGGAACGGGAATCAGGGGCGTATTCCCGACCAGGCTCCACAGCGCGGGCTCTGCGAAGCCGCCTCGTTCCGTCGGTCGTTCGTTCCGTCTTTCCGTCGCCGTCTTCACTCCTGCCCCTTCACGATCGGCGCGCCGACGAGATTCCCCCACTCCGTCCACGAGCCATCGTAGTTCCGCACCTTCTTCACCCCCAACAGATACTTGAGGGCGAACCACGTGTGGCTCGACCGCTCCCCGATTCGGCAGTACGCGATCACTTGGTCCTTGCCGTCGATGACCTTCGCGCCCTTGTACAGCTGCGTGAGCTCCTCGTACGACTTGAACGTGCCGTCGGGCGCGACCGCCTGACTCCACGGGATGTTTTTCGCCCCCGGGATGTGGCCGGGCCGCTGGGCGGTCTCGGTCATTCCCGGCGGTGCGATGATCTCCCCGACGAACTCGGGCTTCGAGCGCACGTCCACCAGCGCCGTCTTCTTAGCCTTGAGCGCCTTTTCCACGTCCGGGCGCTTGGCGCGGATGGCGGTGTTCACCTTCTTCGGCACCGGGTACGCCGCCCGTCGGACGGTCGTACGGTCGGACACGAGGGGGCGACCTTCCGCGACCCATTTGGCCCTGCCGCCGTTCATGAGCTTGGCGTTCGTGTGCCCGTACAACTGCAGCAGCCAGAATGCGAACGCCGCGAACCAGTTGTTGTTGTCGCCGTACAGCACCACGGTGGTCTTGGGCGTGACCCCTGCCTCGGAGAGAAGCGTCGCGAACGCGGCCTTGTCGGGGATGTCGCGACGCACGGGGTCGTTGAGCTGCGACTGCCAATTCCAGCCCACCGCGCCCGCGACGTGGCCCGCGTCGTAGGCCGTCGTATCCACATCGACTTCGATCAGACGGATGCTCGGGTCGTTCAGGTGCGCGGCCACCCATTCGGTTGACACGAGCGCCTCGGGATGCGCGTAAGCCACGGTTTACCTCCAATCCAGTGAAACCCGACAATGAGAGTCGGGTTTGGCGTCAAAAAAAACACTCGGGACGGCGGAACTAGTTCCCGGCCAGGACCCCGGCGATTTGGTATAGCTCGGGTTCGTCGTGCGTGAGATCGGCGAGCGAGATGCCGGCCAGCAGATCGTTGATCCGGTGCTCGAGCATTCGCCAGACCGGCCGAATGCTGCACGACGCGTCCGGACTACATCGCTGGGGATCGACGGGGTGGAGATCGCAGTTGACTTCGAACGTCACGTGCTCGGAGGCCTCAATTACATCCTTAACGCTGATCGCTTGCGGCTCCCGCGCGAGGTGGTAGCCCCCCTTCGCTCCGCGCACGGACTCCACCAGGCCACCGCGCCGCAGGCGGAGGAGGATCTGCTCGACGTAGTCGTGGGGGAGCCGTTCCTGCTCTGCAAGCTCGCGCGCCGCGACGGGGCCCTGCCCCGCGCGCTTGGCGAGGTTCAGTGAGACGATCAACCCGTACTCGGCCCAGGTCGTGACGCGCATGGAGTCAATATGCGACAACGAGTTGTGGGATTCAATGGGCGGCAGGGCGACCGATCCGTGGACTCACGCTCGCCCCCACCTGCACTCCGAAGACATTCTCGCCGGAATGCCGTTGGAGCCATAACAGTCGCCCGTTCACGTTCCACATAAGGCGCCCACCGTAGAAGTCCGCTCCCACCCCTCCGTGCAGGCCCTGCGCCATGCCGCGATCCGGGCCCTGCGTATAGAAGCCGGCCAGCAGGACACCCGCTTCGGCGTACAGCCTGCCCCACAGGGGACGGACCGATGTCTCGTAGCCCGGCGCGAACAGGATGGCGTTGGGCTGGCAGCCGGGCGCGCAGCTTCCGGACGTGACCTCGAGCGGCGCGAAGTCGATCTGCAATCCCACCGTGCCCGACTTTTTCGTATCGCGGCGAAACCGGACGCCGGCGAACGGTCCGCGTCCACGCAGGGGGCCCGATACAGGGATGAATACGCTCGCGCTGGGCCCCAGCGTCCCTTCGAGGAACTCACCCGTGCGCACGCCACCGAACGCGACGGACGCGCTCGCCACCGCCTCGAGCGCCTGGACGTCGCTGCCCGGGATCTGGAGGAACCGACCCGCGAGCGTGGCCACGGCGGCGTTCCCGGCGTTGAGCCGGACGCCCACGCCGAATGCGAGCGCGAGCTGGCTCGTGGTGGACACCGTGTCCCCGCACAGTAACAGGCACCCGGGCTTCGCCTCCGTGATGCGGGCGAGGCCAAGCGTTGCCGCGGCGAATGGGCTGATGACGCCGCGCGCTCCGACCGGATAGTAGTACGAATCGAGCCCGAACAACGTGAGTCGCCGCGCCCGGCCGTCGGTCGACAGGTCGTGGTACCGTGCGATGGACAGCCCGGTCTCGCCATCATCGCCAGTGATGAGGGCCGCCGTGCCGCCGAACGACGAGAATGTGTGAGTCGTGCCCGAGAGGTCCTCGAGCGAAATCGCGGAGTACGTGGGGCCGAGTCGGAATCGCTGTTGCGCGTGCGCGCCAGAGACCGCGAGCACCGAGAGGGCCGTTGCGACAAGGAGCGTCGTGCGCATGGCGCAACGGATAACGAGCGAGAGGGGTCGGGTTCGGTGACTCGAATCACGACCCCCCCCACGATGTGATCTCCGCTACTTCATCAGCAGGCCGACCAGGAGCCCCGTTACGTTCATCCGCACCAGCCACGATACGGCGGTTGCTTTAAGCAACGGGCGTACTTTGTCGTACCACACTCCGCTCCCGAGTGTCGAGAGGAAAATCGTCGGCAGCCAGAGGACGGTGGCGAACTCCATGCCGGCGAGCAGGCCTCCGCTCTTCACCCAGAGCGCGCCCCGGAACTGCCCGTAGAACCACGCGAAGAGCACGCCGAACAGCAGGGCGAGGAGCACGGATTTCGGCATGTTCGCCGCCATCATTTTCTTTCCTTCCTCGGGCGTCGGCGGAAACGTGCCGAACGCCTGCATTTCCGGCCCCGTGAAGACTTTGCCCCACATCACCCAATCGGCCAGGAACGCGCCCACGCCACCAATCAGTCCAGCGACGATCCAGCTCATGCGGATACCTCCTTCTGGAATGTCGGACTGCAGACGGCCGTGCTCGCTGCACTCACTTCCGTTGCCCTGGGACTCCGAGCTCCGTCATGGCCAGGAGATCGAGGACTTCGTCGAGTTCTTTCCCTTTGAGCACTCCTTTCTCCATGACGAGCTGGCGCACCGTGACGTTCTTCGCCACTGCTTCCTTCGCCAGTTTCGCCGCTTCCGCATAGCCGATTCTGGGAGCCAGGGCCGTGACGAGCGCGGGACTGCGCTCGAGCCAGTGCTCGGCCTGCATCGGATCGGCTTCGATACCCTCGACGCACCGCTCGGCGAACACCCGCGTCGCGCTGGTGAGGATCATCATCGTGAACAGGACATTATGGGCGATCACGGGCATCATAACGTTGAGCTCGAGCTGGCCCGCTTCACTCGCTGCCGCGACGGTGACATCGTTTCCGAGCGCCTGATAACAGACCATGTTCACCATTTCGGCGATCGACGGGTTCACTTTCCCGGGCATGATGCTCGACCCGGGCTGGACCGCAGGGAGGACGATCTCCGCGAGTCCGGTGCGCGGGCCGGACGCGAGCAGCCGAAGGTCGCTCGCGATCTTGCCAAGATCCATCGCGTAGGTCCGCAGGGCGCCGGAGAATGCCGCCGCGTCACCCATGGACTGCATCAGTTGGACGCGGTCCTTCCCTTCCCGTAGCTCGAGGCCGGTGATCGCGCGGAGATGCTTCACCATGAGCGCGGGATACGCCCGTTCGGCGTTCAGCCCCGTGCCAACGGCCGTGCCCCCGATCCCGAGCTCGCGCAGCGCATCCGCGGCAGCGGCGATCCGGTCGCGGTTCCGCTCCACCGTATGGCCGTAGGCGGTGAACTCTTGGCCGAGACGGATCGGCGTCGCGTCCTGCAGGTGGGTGCGTCCGGACTTGAGAATGCGATCGAATGCCTTACCCTTCGCGAGGAACGCGGCGGCGAGCGCGCGCAAGGCGTCGAGGAGCGACGGCAGCTCGCCCAGCGCGGCCAGGCGGATCGCCGTCGGGATCACGTCGTTCGTGGACTGCGCCATGTTGACGTGGTCGTTGGGGTGCACCGGCGCGTAGGCGCCGCGCCGGGCGCCCAACAGCTCGTTCGCCCGGTTGGCGAGCACCTCGTTGGCGTTCATGTTGTGCGAGGTCCCCGCCCCCGCCTGGTAGGGGTCCACCACGAACTGGTCCCGGTGCTGGCCACCCAGCACTTCGTCCGCTGCCCGCGCGATGGCGTCGGCGAGCTTGGAATCGAGGCGACCGGTTTCCTTGTGTGTGAGGGCAGCGGCTTTCTTGATGCGGACGACCCCGTCGACGAACGGCGCCAAGGGGCGGAGGTGGGAGATCGGGAAATTGCGCCGCGCGCGCTCCGTCTGGATTCCGTACAGCGCGTCGGCGGGAACGGGCAGCTCGCCCAGAGAGTCACGCTCGACGCGGGTTGTGCTCATCGCCTCCGTCCGTCGTTCGGTCACGGCTCCGTCGGTCTCGAACCAGGAATCGCCCATGAATGCCCAGGGTCTGCTGCAGCATCTCGCGCTCAGCGCGCGTTTCTCGGCCACGAAGATGAACAAGGTCGACTGCTTCCGCTCCACACGGCTCCTCGTCGGCCTCAACTGCTTCGAGCCGGGCCAGGAACAGAAGGTCCACGCCCATCCGGGCGCCGACAAATTCTATTTCGTTGTCAGTGGAAAGGCGAGGTTCATCGTGGGAGCCGAGACCCACGAGGCGAGCGCCGGCGACCTCGTCCTTGCGCCCGAAGGCGTCCCGCACGGTGTCGAACGCGCGCTCGAGCGAACGATCGTGCTGGTGGGCATCACCCCGCCACCGCCCGCATAGATCATTTCGTCGGCTCCACACGCAGGCTGTCGTTGAAACGATTGAAGTATTCCGTCATGCCGATGACCAGCGTGATCTCGACGATCTGCCCGTCGTCCCAGGTCGCTTTGAGGCGCGCATAGAGCTCGTCGGTAACGTCGTGCCCCGACCGATGGATCACGTCGGCGTATTCGAGCGCCGTCCGCCACCCCGGCTCCAGGGCCTCGATGGGGGCGCGCCCGCCACGATCCTGAATCGCTCCGATCAGCTCCGCGCTCGCCCCTTTCTGCCCCGCCAGGGCAGTATGGGAATTGAGTCAGTAGCGGCACCGGTTCAGGTGGGAGATCCGCACCCACAAGAGCTCCTTGAGGAGCGGCGGCACCGTTCCCTCGTTCATCACGGTGCGAAAATGCGCGATCAGGGTCCGCAGATGCGCCGGGCGCAGTGCCACGGTGCGGAACATGTTGGGGATGTTCCCGCGCTCGCGCAGGTACGTTTCGAAAATGGGCCGGACCTCGGGGACGACCTGGTCCGGCGTGAGCGGCTGGATGCGTGGACTCGTCACGACGCCTCCCCTCTGCGTTTTCCCCATCCGATCTTGAACACCTGTACCGCGGCCCGATAGCCCAGGTAGCGCACCATCGCATAGACGCCGAGCACGGTGAGCAGCACGGCGGTATAGAAGCGCCACAGGAGAAGCATCGTGACTTGGTGGGCGCCGAAGTCACCCGCGAAGCCGTTCAAAAACGCGACCTCGAGCCCTCCGCCGCCCGACGGGAGCGGCACGACGAGTGGCGCGTGAATCAGGGCGAGCGCCCCGAAGAACATCTCTCCGAACGGCGGGACGGACCCATGTGGCAGCCCCCAGGCGAGCGCCGGCAGAATGAGCGCCCGCGCGACCACACTGATCACGGTCAGCAGCGCACCCGCGCCGAGCGCCCACCAGGGGGCGCGGCGCACGTGTGCCCAGGCCACCCGCCACTGCCGGCGCACGCGATGGCGCACGAATCCCGCGCGGGCGAGCCGCTGGAGCAGGTACACGATGATGAGGACGAGCAGGGCGACGACCTCGATGCTCACCAGCTCGCCGGCGCGGTGACGGCGCAGCCACGCGGCGGCGGCTACGTGCCAGTCCGGGACGTAGTATGCGAACAGCGCGGCGCCCGCGATGAGGAACACCGGCCACTCGGATGCCACCTCGACGCCGATCGCCACGATCGCCGTCACCGGCCGCAGCCGCGCCTCGGTAAGGCCCAGGAAGCGCGCGGGCTCGCCCCCGAGGCGGTTGGGCGTGAGCTGTGATGCCGCTTCGCCGTAGAGATTGAGTCGAAACGCGTCGTCGAAGGACAGACGGCCTCCCGCGGTCCAGACCGCGAGCTGGATCCGCCAGGCACGGACCACGCAATCGATGGCGAGCAGCGCCAGGGCAAGAAGGTGGCCCACGCCGGCGTCAGTCGGAGCAGTCGCCCAGCGGGTAAATGAAGCCGCAGTTCGGGCAGGGGCCCTTACAGCCCCATGGACGAGGCCGGACCTCGGCACCGCACCGCAGGCACGTGGGCCGCGGCCTAGGAGAGGCGATAGGCGCCGGTGAGGAAGGGGTTGGCGTGGCGCTCGCGGCCCACGGTGGTTTCGGGTCCATGACCGCTGTACACGATGGTCGAATCGGGGAGCGTAAGCAACTCGCGCTCGATACTCCGGAACAGCGTCTGCGTATCGCCCCCCGGCAGATCCGTACGACCGATCGAGCCCTGGAACAGCACGTCGCCCGTGAACACCACGCCTTCCCCTTCGAAGACGACGCTACCGGGTGAGTGCCCCGGGGCATGGCGCACACGAAACGATGCTCCGCCGACCGACAGGACGTCGCCGTGGGCGAGCGCCCGGTCGGGCGCGGGCATCGACTCAGCACGCATCCCGAACGCCTCTGCCTGCTCAGGGACGTGATCGTACAGCATACGATCGGCGGGGTGCAGGTACACGAGGGCCTTCGTGTCCGCCTGGAGGCGGGGTACGCCGAGCACGTGATCGATGTGCGCGTGTGTCAGCCAGATGCCGACCGGCTGGACGCCCGTCTCCGCGAGCTTGTGCGCGATCAGCCCCGCTTCCTCCCCCGGGTCAATGATCGCGCACGCGCCGCTCGGCTCGTCGATCACGAAGTAGCAGTTCTCCGCGAACTGCCCGTTCGGGATCTGCACGACGCGCATGCCGGCGAGCCGCCTAATCCGTCTGCCGCAGCGCGGTGAGATACTTCTCGACGGCGATCGCCGCCGTCGTGGCATCGCCGACCGCCGTCGTGATCTGGCGCGTCAGCTGGCTGCGCACGTCACCCGCGGCGAACAGGCCCGGGATGGTGGTCATCATCCGGTCGTCGGTCACGAAGTAGCCGCTCGCGTCGTGCTTCGCGTGTCCGTCCACGAGACCGGAATTCGGCTGGAAGCCGATGAAGATGAAGACGCCGCCGACCGGGAGCGATGAGTGCTCGCCGGTCACCGTGTCCTCGAGCCGCACCGCCTCGGCCCCCTTGGCGGAGCCCTTGATCTCCAGGACCCGCTTGTTCCAGACCACCTCGATCTTGGGATTCGCGAACGCTCGCTGCTGCAGGATCTTGGAGGCGCGGAGCCGGTCGCGGCGGTGGAGGATGTACACCTTGGCGGCGTACCGCGTGAGATAGTCCGCCTCCTCCACCGCGGCGTCCCCTCCGCCCACGACAGCCAGGATCTCGCCCTTGAAGAACGCCCCGTCGCATACGGCGCAGTACGACACGCCTTTGCCGGCAAACTCCTTCTCCCCGGGCACGCCCAGCTTCACCGGAGTGCCGCCGGCGGTGAGGATCACCGCGGGCGCGCGATAGGTATGGCCACGGGCTGTCGCGACGTCGAACCAGCCGTCCTCCGCCTTGTGAATCTTCTCGACGGTGTCGGTGAGGATCTCCGCGCCGAACTTCCGCGCGTGCTCGGCCATCTTCTGCGACAGCTCCCAGCCCTTGATGCTCTCGAAGCCGATGTAGTCCTCGATCAGATCGGTGTTCAGCAGCTCGCCGCCGGGCGCACCGCGCTCGATGGTGAGCCCTTTGAGCATGCCACGGCCCACGTACATGGCCGCGCACAGGCCCGCCGGCCCCGCTCCGACGATGATCACGTCGTATCTGTCATTCACGTTATGGGTCATCCGTCGTCCGTTTTCCGTTAGCGCGGCGGAACTCCAGTCGCGGGGGATTGCCCTCTCCCGCCAACGCGCGCTCGAGTGCCTGGCGGAAATTCACCGTCTCGAACTCGATGTCCGATCGCTGCGGACCCGCGAGCTTGTCGAGCGCGGCATCCCCGACGACCAAGACTCCATGCTGGTTGCCTCGCTTCAGGTGGAGCAATGCGGCCGCGCCTTGGATCAAGCCCTGCCAGACATGAGCCGCATCCTTGTCGCCGTCGCTAATAATAGAACGCCAGACGGTTTCCAGCGCCTCATGGGCGTGCCAGTATTCGCCGGCGTTGAACAGGTCGCGCGCGCGTGTGAGGATCGCTCGACGCTCGGCGGGGGTCATGCGCGGTAGAGGTCTACGGCCCCCAGGCGCAGCAGGTTCAGCGCCCCGTGACACGCACTGATCGTCCCCACCAGCACCGATACCGCGGTCCCGCTCTCGCCCGCCGTGCGGACCAATGCGTCGCCCTCGAGCACCGCGTCTACGGCGAATGTCCCGACGCCGAAGACGTGATGACGGCACACGAACAAGGCCGGTCCGACGACGTCGTGACCCGCCGCCCGCAACCGACTCGCCAGTCCACGGACGGCGTCTCCCATCTCCCACGTCCGCTCGCTCCCGATCGCGGGACAGATAGCGGGCTCGATGCAATGCGTCGGACAGATCCAGTCGGCGAACGACACATAGCGGGTGTCGTCGGGCGTGGCGGCCGTGCGATCGTACGGCGTGCCGAGTGTCCCAGGCACCGGCGCCACGGAGATGCCGCGCCCAGGCCAGCGCTCGCGCGCGCGCGCGAGCACCCACTCGAACATGAGGTGCGGCATGTGCGGAGACGGCACGATGTAGTCGCCCTCGCCACTCCCCCCCGCCAGAAACTCGCGGAAGAACTCCGACCAGTCGCGCGTGACGAACGTGCGGTCGGCTGTCTCGCCCAGCTCGCGGCGCGCCCGGCAGGCCGCATCGTGATCGACGACGATCACTCGGCGATATCGCGCCTTGCCCCGGTCGCGGGCCCTGGCGAGCTGCGTCGCATAGAAGGTCCCGTAGCACCCGCCTCCGACGATGACGACGTCGCGCATCACGACGCAATCGGCCCGCGTCGCGTTAGACATCGCCCCCGGTCACGGGAAGCACCTCCCCGCTGACGGCCCGCGACTCGTCGCTCGCGAGATACAGGACCGCCGCCACGAGCTCGTCGAGCTCCACCCACCGGACGTTCGCGCCCTGCATCTGGGCGAGGTTATCGCCGGTCTTCATGGTTCCGGGCGCCACCGCGTTGACGCGGATGTGATCGTCCCGCAGCTCGCGCGCCAATGCGCGCGTGAGCCCTGCGACCGCCGCCTTGGCGGCCGTGTACGCGGCCATCTGGCTCTGCGGCTTCACGACCGCCACGGAGGCAAAGTTCACGATCGCGCCACCGCCCCGCGCGCGCAGCGCCGGGATTGCCGCCTGGGACACGTAGAATGTGGTCTTGACGTTGATCGCCAACTCACGCTCCAGCCGATCGGGCGTGAGTTCCGTGACGGGCCCATAGTTCACCAGCCCGCCCGCGACGTTCACAACCACGTCGAGCCCGCCATAGCGCTCTCCCGCGGCGGCGACCGCGCGCCGGGCCGCCTCCGGCGTGGTGAGATCACCGGCGACCGGATGAACGGCAAAGCCTGCCGACCCGAATTCCTTCGCCCGGTCCGCGAGTCCCGCCGCGTTCACGTCCGCGATCACCAGCTGCGCGCCTGCCCGCCCCAACCCGCCGGCGACGGCATGTCCGATTTGACCCACGCGCCCCACGCCGGTGACGAGCGCGACCTTGCCGTGAAAGTCAGGTGGCACGGGCGACGATCTCGTCGACGGGTGGCGCGCCGCGCCGCGCGAAGGCGACCGTGCCGTCGCGCTCCACGACATACACGGAGCGCTGGATGCCCCGGTCGTCGTCTTTGAGCGCGTGGTAGTCCCGCGCGATCGCGCGGTCCGGATCGGAGAGCAGAGGAAAATTAAAGTTGAACTTCCGCACATAGCCGGCATGGCTCTCGATGCCCGCCGGGTTGACGCCGAAGGGTTGGATGCCCGCTCGCTGGAACTTGGCTATCTCGTCGCGCACGGCGGAGAGTTGGCGGTTTCACCCAGGCGTGTTGTTGCCGGGATAAAACACGAGGGCGACCGTGGTCGTCTTCAACAGGTCGGCGAGCCGGTACGTCTTACCATCCGATGCCTGAGCGTCGAAACCGGGTGCCTTGCTGCCGATCTCCAACAGGTCGCTCATGACGGTCTTCCCTCCCGATTCGGTGCGACGGTTTCGCGCGACACCGTCGCGCGACGCTGCTCGAGCTGCTCGAGCCACTCCATCGGAATCTCCAAACCGCCGAGCGACGCGTGGGAGTCTCCGAGCTCCGCATCGCCGTGCCAATCCGAGCCGCCGCTGATACCGAGCCCCAGGCGCTCCGCGATCGCGGTGAGACGTCGCTCGGTCCCCGGCGAGTGGCTCGGATGCCGCACCTCGAGACCATCGAGACCTTGCGACTGAAACTGGCGAACCTGCGCCTCGCTTCCGTGGTCGCCCAGGTGCGCCGCGACGACGATCCCGCCCACTTCGTGCACCAGGGTCGTGACCTGCTGCAGCGTCGGGAGCGGTTTTTCGACGTAGGCGGGCCGGCCACGCCCCAGGTATCGCGCGAAGGCCTCGTTTATGTCGGCGGTCACCCCCTGCTCGATGAGGGCCCGGGCCACGTGCGGGCGCCCGATGGCGCCGCCATTCGCCGCCCGCTCGACATCCTCGAGCTCGATATCGATGCCGAGGCGCTGCAGGTTGCCCACGATCTGCTCGGCGCGGCGCCGCCGCGCCGCGCGTGTCCCGGTCAGGAATTCCTCCAGGCGTGCCGACCCCGTCGGGAGAAAATAGCCCAGGAGGTGCAGCTCGCCCCACGGCGCTCGCACGCTGAACTCGGACCCCGAGACGACGCGCACCCCCAGCGCCTCCCCCGCGCGCGCGGCCTCGGGGACCCCGGCGGTCGTATCGTGATCGGTGAGCGCGATAGCGGCGAGCCCGGCGGCCCGGGCCCGTCGCGCGACCTCGGCGGGCGCGTACTCGCCGTCCGAGGCCGTCGAATGGCAATGCAGATCAACGCGCGCCGTACGCGCCCTCCGGCGCCGTCCACGCGGGCTGGGACTCGTGGAACAGCTGCCCGAGATTCCGGTCCGACATCTCCGCGAGCGCCGCGTCCGGGCTGCGATTCCCGACGGGCGAGTACCTCGTGAACCGGCGCCGCCGGTCGGGGCCGGCGCCCTGCTCGAACACCAGGGCGAATTGATCCCGCCCGTACACCGTGACGCGGCCGGAGGGGTACACCCTCCAGGGTGCTCCGTCCACGAGAATCGTTCGCCCCGCCATTGTTCCTCTCCCTCGTTCCGCCCGCGTTACGCCTCGCTGCCCGCCTCGAGCGACACTTGAGTCCACAGCTCCCACGCATCCGGTGCGTACGTGCCGAGACTCTGAAGCCGTCGCTCGAGCTTGATCTCCTCCGGTAACCGCGACGCCTGGGCCCGGTGCGACATTTCGGTCTGGCTCTCCGAGAACTCGGTGAAGAGCTGGGGGTCCTTCGCGTTCCGGAAGATCCAGATGCGCTGGCCTCGCGCCTCGGCGAACTGGCACAGCTCCCGGAGGGTGGCGAGGTAATCGGCCTCGTTGGTGGGTGGCACGCGCACGCGCGCCGCCGTGAGCACCTTGGGCATGGTTAGATCGCTCCCTCGGGGAAGTCCTCGAGCGCGCGCTTCACGTCGGCCAGGAACCGGTCCGCGTCGGCTCCATCCACCACGCGATGGTCGTACGACATCGAGAGCATGCCCATCGTCCGGATCGCGATCGTGTCCGTGCCGTCGGGAAGCGTGACGACTTTGGGACGCTTCTCGATCGCGCCCACACCGAGGATCGCCACCTGCGGCTGGTTGATGATCGGCGCACCCGCGAACGATCCAAAGACTCCGGGGTTGGTGATGGTGAACGTGCCGCGCTGAATCTCGTCGGGGGACAGCTTCTTGCTGCGTGCCCGCTCGCCGAGATCGTTGATGGTCCGCGCCAGCCCCGCGAGTGAGAGCTCGTCCGCGCGCTTTACTACGGGGACGATGAGCCCCCAGTCGAGGGCGACGGCGATCCCGATGTTGACGTCGCGGCGGTAGATGATGTTGTCGCCCGATACGGCGGCGTTCACCACCGGATGCTTCCGGAGATTTTCGGCCGCCGTCTTCGCGATGAACGCGAGGTAGGTGAGATTCACGCCGCGCTCGGCGTAGGCGGCCTTGTGCTTGCGGCGCAGCTCCGCCACGCGGCTGTAATCGACTTCGAAAAAGCTCGTCACGTGCGCCGACGTGCGCCGTGACAGGATCATGTGCTCCGCGGTGATCTTGCGGATCTTCGAGAAGGGCTCGACGCGGTCGCCCGGCCAGGGCTCGACGACCGGGTGCTCAACGGGCCCGGTTGGAGCTGGGAGCCGGGAGCCGGGAGCAGTTGGAACCGGTGCGCCGCGCTCGATGAATCCCAGTATGTCTTGCTTGGTGACCCGGCCCGCGAAACCACTCCCCGGGATCGTCGAGATATCGACTTGGTGCTCAGCCGCGATCTTGCGGACCAGGGGCGTGGACTTCCGACGCAAGCGCTCCTCCGCGCTCTCAGTCCCGTCCCCGCCCCTCACCGCCGGGGCGGGATCGGGCGGCGCTATCGGACGAGAAGGAGCGGTCTGGGGCGGCGGCGAGACCGCGGTGCGCCCGGGAGCAGCGGGTGCCCGCTGGGCTGCTGCGACCGGGGGCGCCGCGGGTGAAGCCGCCGCGCCTGGCGCCGCCGTCGCAGCGGCGCCTTTGTCGGTTTCGATCACCGCCACGAGCGTCTGGACCGGAACGGTCTGCCCCTCCTGAACCTTGATCTCCGCCAGCAGGCCAGCGGTGGGCGCGGGAATCTCGGCGTCCACCTTGTCGGTCGAGATCTCGAACAGCGGCTCGTCCCGTTTGACTTCGTCGCCGAGCTTTTTCAGCCATTTGCTCAACGTGCCTTCGGCGATGGACTCGCCCATCTGGGGCATCAAGACATCAACGCGCGCCATACACTCTCCTCAGTACGCCGCAAGCCATCGAGCAGCCTTCACAATGTCGTCAGTTTGGGGGAGGACAAAGTCTTCCAACGTCGGCGCGTACGGGAGCGGCACATCGTGCGCCGTCACCCGCATGATCGGGCCGTCGAGCCAGGCAAAGGCCTGCTCGTTGATGCGCGCGGCGATCTCGCCCGCCACGCCGCCCGTGCGCGTGTCTTCGTGCACGATCAGCACCCTGTTCGTCTTCTGCACCGTCCGCATGATCGCCGCGTCGTCCATCGGGAGGAGGGTGCGGAGGTCGAGCACTTCCACCGCCAGCCCATCGTCCTTCGCGAGCTGCTCGGCTGCCTCGAGCGACTTCCAGACGGTGGCGCCGTACGTGACAATCGACAGGTCCTTCCCTTCGCGCGCGAGCCGCGCTTCGCCGATGGGGGTGAGGATTTCCTCGCCCTCCGGAAGCGCTTCCTTGATGCGCCGGTACAGCCACTTGTGCTCGAGGTAGATCACGGGGTCGTCGTCGCGAATGGAGGCTTTGATCAAGCCTTTCGCGTCCCGCGCCGTGGCGGGATAGACGATCTTCAGGCCCGGGGTGTGAAAGAAGGCGGCCTCGGGGTTCTGCGAGTGAAACGGACCGCCCCGGACATAGCCGCCGCAGGGCCCGCGCACCACAATCGGTGTGGCCAGGCCCGCCCGGTAGCGCGCCGTCGCGACGTAGTTGGTGAGCATGTCGTACGCGCAGGAGATGAAGTCGATGAACTGCATCTCCGCCACCGGACGCATGCCCATGTGCGCGGCGCCGGCCGCGGCGCCGACGATCGCGGCCTCCGAGATCGGCGTGTCGATCACGCGCTGCTCGCCGAACTTCTTGGCGAATCCTTCGGTGACCTTGAAGGCTCCCCCGTACGCCCCTACGTCCTCGCCGAGTATGAAGACGCGCGGATCGCGCTCCAGCTCTTCCCAGAGCCCCTGGCGCAGCGCCTCGAGGTAGGTGACGTCAGCCATCAGACGCTCCGATACCAATGCCGGGGAGCGGTTGGCGGGTCGACGTACACACCGTTCAGCGCCGAGTCGGCCGGAGGGAGCGGCTCGTCGACGCAGGCGTCGGTCGCCTCATCGATCTCCGCTTTGACCCGCTCGTCGATCTCCTGCAGCTCCCGGCTTTCGGCCCACCCGTTTTGCGCGAGCTGCTTCACATACCGGTCGACGGGATCGTTCTCCTTGGCCCACCAATCCAGCTCTTCCTTCGGCACGTAGTGCTGGTCGTCGTGCTCAGCGTGGCCCTTGCGCCGGTACGTTTTCACCTCGATCAGGTGCACGCCGTGGCCCCGGCGTGCGCGTTCCACCGCGAACTTGGTCGCCTCGTACACGGCGAGCACGTCGTTGCCGTCGACGGTGGTCCCCGGGATGCCGTAGCCCTTGGCTTTCTCGGCGAGGTCCTTGACGGCGAACTGCTTTTCGGGGGGGGTCGAGTAGGCCCAGCGGTTGTATTCCGCGATCACGACCAGTGGCACTTTCTGCACCGCGGCGAAGTTCAGGCCTTCGTGGAACGTGCCCGTCGACGTGCCTCCGTCTCCGATGTACACGAGGCCGACGCGCGGCTCACCCCGCAGCTTGAACGTGAGCGCAATCCCGGCCATCACCGGGATCATGTCGCCCAAATGGGAGATCTGTCCGAGGTAGCCCTGCTCCAGGTCGTTGAAATGCACGTTGAGCTCGCGACCGCGCGTTGGGCTCTCGGCCTTGGCCATGTACTGGCGGAGGATCGCGATCGGCGCGGCACCCATGACGAGCATCGAGCCCAGATTACGAATCAGCGGCGAGAGGATGTCCTGATTCCGTCCGCGGGTGAGGGCGTACGCCGTCGCCACCGACTCCCCTTCCTGTCCCAGGGAGCGAAACAGGCCACCGATCACCTTGCTCTGGCGGTAGAGCGCCGTCAGCCGCTCCTCCAGCGTCCGCGTGAGTCGGAGGTAGCGGTAGATTTCGAGCAACTGGTCGCGGGTCAGGCCCGCCGGGATGGGCGGCGATTGTCGGGCGGGAGCGGCGCGCGATACCATGACGTAAATTATAGCGGGCGGAGGAGCCATATGGCGACGTTGAAGCTGCGCGTGACCGGAATGACGTGCGGCCATTGCCGACTCAAAGTCGAGCACGCGTTGAAAGGCGCGAGCGGCGTGTATTCGGCGGTGGTGGATTTGCAGGCCGGGGAAGCCGAAGTCGACTTCAACGACGACGCCGCGACGGCGCAGCAGCTCATCGCGGCAGTGGAACGAGCGGGATACGGCGCGCGGATGGCCGGCTAGTATGCGCCTCGGAGCTCGTGCGTGGGCTCCACCTGTTTGTGCACCTCCGCGAGAAACCGCTTGGCCAGCCGATCCAACTCCGATTCCCCCACCTGATCCGTCGTCATCTCGACCAACGTGTAGTGCCCTCCCTCGGCGCGTGCGGCGATCGTGACCTTCCCCAGCGCGCCTGCGTACGTGCGGCGCCGGGGCGCTTCGTCCGCCGGGGCGAGTCGCGTGCCGAAGAACGCCTTTGCCGAGCCGAGCACGTCGTCGGGGCTCAGCGTCGTGCGATGAAAGTATCGCATCCCTTCTCCCTTCCTCACTCCTTCGGATGCGTCACGCCCAGGCCGGCTTGAAGCGGCGCAGGGTGAGGCTGTTCAATACGACACTCAGGCTCGACCACGCCATCGCCGCGCTCGCGAACACGGGCGACAGTAGCACGTGGAAGAAAGGAAACAGCACGCCCGCCGCAATCGGGATCCCGATCACGTTATACACGAACGCCCAGAAGAGATTCAGCCTGATGGTCCCCATGGTTCGGCGCGACAGCTGAATCGCCGTCACCGCACCACGCAGGTCCCCCCGGATGAGCGTGACGTCCGAGGCCTCCATCGCAATATCGGTCCCGGTGCCGATCGCGATCCCGACGTCCGCTTGCGCGAGCGCGGGAGCGTCGTTAATGCCGTCCCCAATCATCGCCACGCGCCGGCCCTGGCGTTGCAGCTTCTTGACGATGTCGGCCTTCTGGGAGGGCAGCACCTCAGCCACGATCTCGTCGATCCCGACCTCCGCCGCGACCGCCTCCGCACCGCGCTTTACGTCCCCGGACAGCATCATGACCGACAGGCCCATACCCTTCAAGAGGGTCACGGCTTGCTTCGCCGTGGGCTTGATCGGATCGGAGATCGCGATCACTGCGTATGCCGTGTTGTTCACGACCACGATCACCGGCGTCCGGCCCTGCGCGGCGAGTCGATCGGCGTCCGCGCCCAACGCGCTCATCTCGAGGCTCCGCTCGCGCGCGTGGCGAAGCGAGATGACCTCGATGATACGCCGATCCACCGTCCCGCGCACGCCGCGCCCCTCCATCAGGGCGAACTTTTCGACCGGCAACAGGTCGACGTTCCGCTCTTTCGCGGCTTTCACGACCGCGATCGCCAGCGGATGCTCGGAGCGCTGCTCCACGGACGCCGCCCACTTGAGCACCTCGGCGGGGGCGAGCGGTGTGCCATCGGGACGCTTGGCGGTGATGATGTGCGTGACCGTGGGCCGGCCTTCCGTGATCGTGCCCGTCTTGTCGAGCAGTACGGTGCGTACCTTGGAGAGCCGTTCGAGCGCCTCGCCGCTCCGAATGAGGATCCCCTGCTCGGCGGCCTTGCCCGTGCCCACGAGGATCGCCGTCGGGGTCGCGAGCCCGAGCGCGCACGGGCATGCGATGACGAGAACGGTCACGAGCGCGACGGTCGAAAAGACCAGGGCCGGCTGGGGCCCGAAATCGAACCACGCGACGAACGCCGCGATCGCCACCGCGATCACGATGGGGACGAACACGCCGGCGACTTGATCGGCCAGACGCTGGATCGGCGCCTTGGTGGACTGCGCGTCCTCCACGAGCTGGACGATCTGCCCCAGCGCAGAGTCCTTGCCGACGCGGGTCGCCCGCAGCGTCACGCTGCCCGTGGTGTTCAACGTGGCACCGATGACCTCATCCCCGATCTTCTTGCCGACCGGGATCGGCTCACCCGTGAGCATCGACTCGTCCACCGCCGATGCGCCTTCGGTCACGAGACCATCCACCGGGATCTTCTCTCCCGGCTTGACGACGACGAGATCGCCCGGCACGACCGCCTCGACGGCGATGTCGTTTTCCTTCCCGTCGCGGATCACGTGAGCGGTGCGAGCTCGCAGCGTCGCGAGCCGCCGAATGGCCTCCGACGTACGACCCTTGGCGCGCGCCTCGAGCAGCCGCCCGAGCAGGATCAGCGCGATAATGGCGGAGACCGACTCGTAGTACACGTCCGCGGAGCGTCCCACGCCTGTGAACAGCCCCGGGGCGATCGTCGCGACGAGAGAATACAGGTAGGCCGCGCCCGTGCCCACGCCGATGAGGGTATTCATGTCGGCCGTGCGATGCCGGATTCCGCTCCAGGTGCCCCGGTAGAACTGGCCGCCGGACCACACGACGACGGGAAGTGCGATCACCGCGAGGATGGCCCTGATCCATCGCGGCTCGAGCATCCCGCGCCCGGCGAGCGCCTCCTGGAGTCGCAGGGCGAGCGGCATGAGCAGGCGCCCGAACAGGTCCGTCTGCCGGAGCGTCGCGTCCGCGTCGTGAGCCATCAGCAGCATCGCCCCGAGCATGCTCACGACAGTCACGCACGCCGCTAGCGCGAACTTCCACGTGAGCGTGCGGATCTCGCGCTGGCGCGCCAGGCGCTCCCGCTCGACCGGGTCTTCCGCAGCGATGGGCTCGGCCACGCGGAACCCCGCCTCCTCGACGGCGCCTTCGAGCGCCTCCGCGGTGGTCGTGCCGGGGACATAGGTCACCGCGACCGTCTCCGTCGCCTGGTTGGCGGCCGCGGCGATCACCCCCGGCACCCGACGCAACGCCTGCTCGAGCGGGAGGACGCTGGGTGCGTAGTGCAGCTGCTCGACGCTGAACGAGACGGTCGCCTTGCCGCAGTCGTACCCGGCGTCCCGCACGGTTTGAATGAGCTCGGCGACGTGGGTCTGCGCGTCGTCGTAGTCCACGGCGGCCTTGCCGGTCGCGTAGTTCACGGCGGCGTTCGTCACGCCGCCCGCGCGGCCGAGCGCATCCTGCACGGTCGCCGCGCAGGACGCGCAGCTCATGCCCTCAATCGGGAGGACGATCCGGGCTTTACCCATGGAGCTTGTGGGGCGAGGCGGACGGCCGTCGGTCCGTCGTCGCCGGCTCCACCACGAGGAGGCCCTTCAGCATGTTCATGCCGCAGCGGAACCGGAACTCTCCCGGCTCCTCCGGCGTGAATTCGACGGCCGTCGTCTGGAACGCGGGGAGCGGCGTGTCGATCGCGAAGTCCTCGAACACCACGCGGTCCGAGCAGTCCGCGGTCTCATCACGATAGAACTGGAGGCGCACCGGCTGTCCCGCCCGCACCACGATGGTGTCGGGCGTGTAGCCGCCTTTCACGGTGACGCGCACCTCCTGCACGCCGTCGACGGTCGCCGCTGCCGCCGCGGGACCGCGCGACCAGAGGAAGTACCAGAGCACCCAGACGATTGCCGCGAGGCCGGCGGCCGTGACGACGTACTGCGCGACGCTCACGCCTTCTCGTAGTACTCGATGCCGAGGTGCGTGATCTGCTCCTCGCCCATCAGCCACCGTAGGGTGTTCTTCAATTTGGTCTGTTGGATGAACAGATCGTGCTCGGGGTAGAGACCGGGAGCGGTCTGGGGGCTCTTGAAGTAGAACGAGAGCCACTCCTGGATCCCGGACAGCCCCGCCCGTTGTGCGAGATCGAAGAAGAGCGCCAGATCGAGCACGATGGGCGCGGCGAGGATCGAGTCGCGGCACAGGAAATCGACCTTGATCTGCATCGGGTAGCCGAGCCACCCAAAGATGTCGATGTTATCCCAGCCCTCCTTGTTGTCACCTCGCGGCGGATAGTAGTTGATGCGGACCTTGTGGAAGACGTTCCCGTACAGCTCGGGATACTGGTCCGGCTGGAGGATGTACTCGAGCACGCCAAGTTTCGACTCTTCCTTCGTTTTGAAGGACTCGGGGTCGTCCAGCACCTCGCCGTCCCGATTCCCGAGGATGTTCGTCGAGTACCAGCCCGCCAGGCCGAGCATGCGGGCCTTGAACGCCGGGGCGAGCACCGTCTTCATCATCGTTTGGCCGGTCTTGAAATCCTTCCCACCGATCGGGAGCTTGCGCTCCTCGGCCAGGCGCTGCATCACCGGCACGTCCACCGTCAAGTTAGGCGCGCCGTTCGCGAAGGGCACGTTCTCCATCAGCGCGGCGTACGCGTACAACATCGAGGGCGCGATCGCCGGGTCGTTCTGCTCCATCGCCCGCTCGAACGCCTCCAGGCTCTGGTGCGCGGCGCCGGGCGTGAGGAACACCTCGGTCGAGGCGGCCCAAACCATCACGAGCCGGTCCGCGCCCGAGCGCTTCTTGAAGTCCCGGATGTCCTGCCGCAGCTGCTCAGCCAGGTCGCGCTTGGTCTTGCCGCGCTTGACGTTGGTGCCGGTCAGCCGCTTGACGTAGTTCTGGTCGAACGCCGCGGTCGTGGGCTTGATGCCCTTCAAGAAATCGGCGATCGGCTCGAGATGCGGTGCCTCGAGCACGCCCGCCTTCTTGGCGGCGCTGTAGGCGTCGTCGGGAATCGGGTCCCAAGCCGTGAACACGAGGTCCTCGAGCCGGGCGAGGGGAACGAAGTCCTTGATCTTCGGCGCGCGCTTCTCGGTTCGCTTTCCGAGCCGGATCGTCCCCATCTGCGACAGGGAGCCGATCGGCAGCGCCGTGCCGCGTCGGATATTCTCCACGCCGGCGATGAACGTGGTGGACACCGCGCCCAACCCCACGAGCATTACACCGAGCTTCCCTTTGGCGGGCGCGACGTCCCGACCATACTGCTGTGCCACGATCACTGTCCTTTCCGAGATTGCAAGGCGGGCGCGTGCCCGGGGAGCGTGTCCCGCTGATGCGGCCGCCGCACGACCGGCCCACCAGCGGCCCGTGCGACGAAGACAATCCTCTGGATGACGGTCACCGACGTCGCGAGCGCGAGCACCACGACGATCCAAAACAGCAACGTCCCCTGGTTCCCGGCGCCGAGAAACATGGACGGGACACCCAGCAGGAGGACACGCTCGGCGCGCTGCGCGATGCCCACCTTGGCCGTGAGGCCCAGTCCCTCGGCCCGCGCGCGGGTGTAGGAGACCAGCAAGGACGCGGACAGGGCAATCAAGCAGGCGGCCACCGCCCAGGTCACGCGGCCGGCCGGCACGCCTCCGCGAAGGAAGAACACGGCGATGCCGCTGAACAGCGCCGCTTCGCCGACGCGGTCGAGGGTCGAATCGAAGAACGCCCCAAAGGTGGTGGTCATGTCGCCCTGGCGCGCGACGCGACCGTCCACCATGTCGAACAGCCCGGAGAACAACAACAAGAATCCGCCCCACCGCACCCATCCAACGGCGAACGCCGTCGCGGACGCGATAACAACCAGAGTGCCCACTGTGGTGATCAGGTTGGGCCGGACGTGCAGGCGAATCAGCGCCAACGCCAGCGGATCGAGCAACCTCCCGAAGCCGTCTCGCAACCGCTGGGGAATCACGTTCATAGCGGGGGGAAGCTAGCCGGGCGCGAACAAACTCTCAATAGAGCAAGTACTTGGCGCGCTGGCGTCGGAACGCGGCCAGTGCTCCATCCCACGCGCGCCACACCGATTCCGGCGCGCGGCCGGCGAGGACGGCGCGCTCCAGATCCGGGCCACCGGCGAGGCGGTCGAACCGCGCGGTATCGAATCGGAGAGAATCGGGATGAGCTCCACGAATGGCCGAGAGTAGGAGGACGGCGACGCGCGTCGGGTCATAGCGGCGCCGCTCGGTCACCCGGAGCCGGATCCCGTAGATCGTCACGCCGTCGTATTTCCCGTCCGTCGGCGCCCGCGGCGTGAACGTCACCCCGGAGACCTCCACACCCGTGAGCCCTTCTTGCGCCCACCGCCCGCCACCCCGGAGGCGGGGCAACACCGCGCCCGTGTCGAGCCAGGGGGCGCCCACGACCTGATAGGCCATGCCGGTCCCCCGCCCCACCGAGAGGTTGGTCGCCTCGAACAGGCAAGTGCCAGGATAGTGCACGGCGCTCTCGAGGTTCGGCATGTTTGGTGATGGTCGTACCCATGGAAGGCCGGTGTCATCGTAATACATGGCGCGCCGCCACCCCGCAGCCGGGACGACGGTGAGGCGGGCGTGGATCCCGAGGACATCATTCGCGAACCGCAGCAACTCGCCGAGGGTCATGCCATGCCGCATGGGGATCGGCAGAAAATCGCTCGCTCGCTCGACGGCGTGCGTGGGGGCCACGTTCCCCTGCACTGCCACGCCCCCGATTGGGTTCGGCCGGTCGAGCACTACCACCGGTTTGCCCCGCCGCGCCGCTTCCTGCATGGCCAGCACCGCGGTCGGGGGGTAGCTGTAGTAGCGCGCGCCGACATCCTGGAGGTCCACTAACAGCTCGTCCACGGAATCGAGGCCGGCGATCGCGGACAGGGACGTTCCGCCGTAGAGACTGTAGATTGGGATGCCGGTCGCCGAATCGACCGTGTCGGGCACGCCCGAGCGATCTTCGACGCCGTGCACCCCATGCTCGGGGCTCAGAACCAACGCCACCTGAACGCCGGGCGTGCCACGCAGCAGATCGATGTCGCGGCGTCCCAGGCGATCCACGCCGGTCTGGTTGGTGAGCAGGGCGACGCGCTTGCCGGCAACGAGCCCGATGGAATCGGACAGGACCACTTCGATCCCGGGCCGCACCTGTGCCGTCGCGGGAAACACCGCGGCGGCGAGCCCGGCGAGTACGACTAACAGCGAGCGAGAATGCGGGCGCATAGACTCCTGGTCGTTGCCGCAGTGGTCGGATGTGCCGGCGGTCGGGCGGCGAGGCCCGCGACCGTCGCGGTCCCGGTTGCTCCGCCTGCTCAGACGGATTCCGTCGCATCCCTGCTGGCCACGCTCACCGTCCGCCAGCAGATCGGCCAGCTGATCATCCCGTGGCTCTCCGGAAACTACACCGCACTGGACGATTCGCTTTTCCAAACGGCCGCCCGGTGGGTGGATTCGCTCCAGGTGGGCGGTGTCATCGTCTCGGTCGGATCGCCGTTCGACATCGCAGCCAAGCTCAACGCGCTGCAGCGACGCTCGCGCCTGGCCCTCCTCGTCTCGGCCGACCTCGAGTGGGGCGCCGGAATGCGAGTCGTGGGGGCGACGGCGTTCCCGCAGATCATGGCCGCCGGCGCCACGGGCGATCCCCGGGACGCCTATCAGATCGGCGCCGCCGCCGCCGTGGAGGGCCGGGCCGTCGGCATCCACGTGAATTTCGCGCCCGACGCGGACGTGAACAACAACCCGGCCAATCCCATCATCAATGTCCGCTCCTTCGGCGAGGATCCTCGAAGCGTGTCGCGTCTCGTGACGGAGTACGTGCGGGGCCTCCACGACCACGCCATGCTCGCGACCCTCAAGCACTTCCCCGGGCACGGCGATACGCAGACCGACTCGCACCTGGGCCTGCCCGTGATCACCGCCGGCTACGCGCGGCTCGATTCGCTGGAGCTGGTGCCGTTCCGCGCGGGGATCGCGGCGGGCGCCGACGTCGTCATGAGCGCCCACATCGCGTTCCCCGCGTTCACGGGCACCGACGAACCGGGCACGCTGTCTCCCGCGGTGCTTACGGGCTTGTTGCGTGACTCACTGAGGTTTGGGGGTCTGGTCGTGACCGACGCGCTCACGATGGGTGGGATCGTGGCGCAATACGGGGCCGGCGAAGCGAGCGTCCGGGCGTTTCTCGCGGGGTCGGACCTGCTGCTGATGCCCGCCGATCCCGACTCCGCCATGGAGGCAATGACGGCGGCCGTCGCCTCGGGCCGGATCTCGCGCGAACGGCTCACCGCCTCGGTGCGACGCGTGCTCGAGATCAAACGCCGGCTGGGTCTGTTCCAGCGGCGCACGGTGCCTCTCGACTCGATCATGCCGGTGGTCGGCAGCCGCCGGTTTCAGGACGCGGCCACGGACCTCGCGGTGCGGTCGCTCACGCTGGTGCGGGACGTAGGCGGACGGCTGCATACGCTGCGCGGGCATCCCAGCCGGCTCGCGCTGATCGCGTACGCTGACGAGGCGAACGGCTCGGTCGGTCAATTCCTCACCGAGCTGTTGCGACAGGGCGGCGACACGGTCGAGTACTTCCGACTCTGGCCCATGTCGGGCACGCTATCCTACGATTCGGCGCGGGCGGTGATCGCCCGCGCACCTGCGACCGTCTTCGTCGCGAATGTGCGCCCGATCTCGTGGAAGGGAAACATCGCCCTTCCCGATTCCCTCGCTCAGCTCGTGACGGCGACGGATAACGCGCACCCGACCGTCCTCGTGTCGCTCGGGAGCCCCTACCTCACGAACCAGGTGCCGGGAATCAAGTCCTATCTCATCGCCTGGAGCGGTGTGCGAGCCTCGGAGCGTGCCGTGGCTCTCGCCCTGCTCGGACGCGTGCCGATCACGGGCCATCTGCCGATCCGAGTCCCACCCGACTATCCGGTCGGGTGGGGCGTGAGCGTCCCCGCCGTCCATCCGTGAAGCGCGGGCTCGGCAGCGCCCTCGCCGCGCTGCTCGTCGCATGCGGGCCGTCGGGTGTGGCGCCGCCGCTCCCCGCGAGCACCGGAATCCCGCAGGCGCCCGGCGCTGCGCTTGGGTTCGACAGCGTGCGCCTTGCGACGGTGACGGGTTACCTCCACGCCGAAGTCGACAGCGGGGCGTTTCCCGGCGCCGTGATCGCGGTGGGACGGCACGGCCGCCTGGCGCTGCTCGCGGCCGTCGGGCACTACGGAGTCGAAGACCCGCGCCCCGTCGAGCCCGGTACCGTGTACGATCTCGCGTCGCTCACGAAGGTGGTCGGCCTCACGACCGCCTGCATGCTGCTGGTCGACGAGGGGAAGCTGGCGCTCGACGCACCGATCACTCGATACGTGCCGGCGTTCCGGGGACCGATGAAGGATCAGGTGACGGTCCGCCACCTGCTCACGCATTCCGCGGGCCTCGTCGCGGATCTCCCCCTGTACGATTCCACGGCGACGCGAGCGGCGGCGCTTGCGGCCGTCGATACGTCGACGCTGATCACGCCACCGGGGACGAGCTATCGGTACTCGGACCTGAGCGCCATCGTCCTCATGCAGGCCGTGGAGCGGGCGGCCGGTGAGCCGCTCGACCGGTTTCTCGCCGACCGCGTGTTTCGCCCACTCGGCATGTCGGCGACGCGCTTCCTCCCGCCGGCCGCATGGCGCGACCGGATCGCCCCGACCGAGCACGACACCGTGTTCCGCCACCGGTGGCTCCGAGGCGAGGTCCACGACGAGAGCGCGGCACGGCTGGGCGGCGTCTCGGGGAACGCCGGACTCTTCTCCAACGCGCTCGACTTGTCGCGGCTGGCGGCGATGCTCTTGAACGGCGGGGCGTGGGATTCGCTGCAGCTCATTCGGGCGGAAACCATTGCGGAGTTCATCACCCGCCAGAACATCCCGCCCGGCGCGACGCGGGCGCTCGGCTGGGACACGCCGTCCGATTCGGGATACTCAAGCGCGGGAGCGGAGCTGTCACGCCGGTCGTTCGGCCACACCGGCTTCACCGGGACGTCCATGTGGATGGACCCCGACCGCGACCTCTTCGTGATCCTGTTGACCAACCGCGTCAACCCGACTCGCGCCAACACCACCATCCTGCAGGTCCGGGCGCGCGTCGCCGATCTGGTGGCCGACGCGTTGATCCATCCCGAGCTGTAACGGTCGTCTACTCGACGACGGTCTTCCAGCCGCGCCGCGACAGGTCGCGGTAGATGACCCATCCCGCGACGGATGCCAGCAGCAGGAGCCCGAGTCCCATCGGCACCTCATGGAGCAGAACCTTGCCCACACCGAACAGGCTCCCGTACACGAGGACGCACCCGGCCACCCAGTCGACCAGGTTCGCCAGGCCGTCCGCCGAGGGTTGCACGTCCGGAGCACGCGCGGCGACCGGGCCCCATCCCGTTCGCGACGGTCGGGTGCGGCGGTAGAACGCCGTGAGCGTCGACTCGGACTCGGGGCGCGTCAGATACGTGACGGCCAGCCATACCGCGGTGGTGACGCCCACCGTCACCAGCACGATCTTCGCGAAGTCCACCGGCCGGTCGCTATCGAGCCCCCAGACTTTCTGCAGAAGAACCGACATGACGAAGGCCGCGATCATCGCCGAGACCTCGCTCCAGGCGTTGATGCGCCACCAGTACCACCGCAACAGCAGGACCGCGCCGGTGCCCGCTCCAGTGATGATCAACAGCTTCCAGGCGCCGCTGATCGACTCGATGTGGAACGCCACGGCCGCGGACAGCACGGTCAGGACACCGGTCGCCACCCGCGACGCGAGCACGTAATGCGACTCGCTCTCCTGACGGCGCATGAAGCGCCGATAGAAGTCGTTCACGAGGTAGCTCGCGCCCCAGTTGAGTTGCGTGGCGATGGTCGACATGAAGGCCGCGGCGAACGCAGCCACCATGAGCCCGCGCAGCGACGACGGGAGATAGTCGATCATGACGCGGATGTAACCGGTCTCCGGGTCCTGGAGGTTGGGGAACAGAATCAAGGAGGCCAGCGCGACGAGGATCCAGGGCCACGGCCGCACGGCATAGTGCGCGATGTTGAACCACAACGTCGCCAGCAGCGAGTGCTTCTCGTCCTTCGCGCTCAGCATCCGTTGCGCCACGTACCCACCGCCGCCGGGCTCGGCTCCCGGGTACCAGGTGGCCCACCAATTCACCGCGATATACACGAAGAAGGTGATCATCGGCATCCAGGCCGAGCCGACGTCGGGCACGAAGCTGAGCACCGACCCCCGCCCGCCGCTCGTGGCTCCTCGGAGCTGGTCGATGGCCGCCAGTTTCACCCGCATGGCGTCGATCCCGCCTACCGCCCGGACCGCGAACACGGCCAACACAATCACCATGCCCATCTTGATCACGAACTGAAAGAGATCGGTCACCAGCACGCCCCAGAGCCCGGAGAGCGTCGAGATCGCCGAGGTGAGGACGATCAGCCCGACCACGATCCAGAGCGCTTCTCCCTTGGAGATCCCGAAGATCAGTTGCAGGATCTTCGCCATGGCGAGGTTCACCCAGCCGAGGATGATGCAGTTGATCAGGAGTCCCAGGTACAGGGCGCGGAATCCGCGCAGGAAGGCCGCCGGTGGACCGGCGTAGCGGATTTCCGCGAACTCGATGTCCGTCATGACGCCGGAGCGACGCCACAGGCGGGCGTAGAAGAACACCGTCAGCATCCCGCTCGCAAGCAAGTTCCACCACAGCCAGTTTCCCGCGATGCCGTTCTTGGCGACGAGCCCAGTTACGGCGAGTGGGGTGTCGGCGGCGAAGGTTGTCGCCACCATCGACGTGCCGGCAAGCCACCAGGGGACGTTTCTCCCGGACAAGAAATATTCCGCGGTGTCGCGGCTCGCGCGGCGCTTGTAGTACAGGCCGACCGCGACGTTGAACAGGAAGTACAGGGCGACGACCAACCAGTCCGCGAGCGTAAGTCGCATGGTTGTGGCAGCCCTCGCGTCGGAGAGTTGACTTGGTCGCAGGAACTGTCTAAGTTCGCATCTGACTGGAGGATCGCAATGGCCACGACGCAACACACCACCCCCGTGACCCTGACCCTGACCGAGAAGGCCGCGGCCGAGGTCCGGAAATTCATGGCAGAGGAGAAGGTTTCGCCCGAGACCGCCGGGCTCAGGATCGCGGTGCTCCCCGGGGGCTGCTCGGGATTTCGCTACAGCCTGAACATCGAAGACAAACCCGGGGACGACGACGTCGTGATTGAGACCGCGGGAGTGCGGTGTTTCGTGGACGGCTTCAGCGCCCAGTACCTGAACGGCGTCACCCTGGACCACAAGAGCAATTTCCAGGAGTCTGGGTTCGCCTTCGAGAACCCGAACGCCACAGGCGGCTGCGGCTGCGGATCGTCCTTCACGGTCTGAGGCCGTTGCCCCCGGTTGATTCGGCCTTCCAAGCCCGCGCCCGTCGCGGGCTTTTTGTTGCCCACCGGTGCGGTCGCTCGACATAGCCGTCATCGCGGCGTACTGCGCCGCGGTCATGGTCTTCGGGCTCGTCCTCTCCGGCCGCCAGCGTGACGCGAGCGACTACTTTCTGGGGCACCGCGGGCTGCCGTGGTGGGCGCTCATGTTCTCGATCGTCGCGACCGAGACGTCCGCCCTGACGGTGATCTCGGTTCCCGGCATCGCTGCCCGCGGTGACCTGACGTTCGTGCAGCTGGCGTTCGGGTATCTGGCGGGGAGGATCGGCGTCGCGGCCCTGCTCCTCCCAGGCTATTTCGAGGGCACCCAGGATACGGCCTACCAGCGGCTGGAGCGTCGCTTCGGTCCCGCCGCCCGGCGCGCGGCCTCAGGCCTGTTCCTCGCGACGCGTGCTCTGGGCGACTGCGTGCGGATCTTCGCCACGGCCATTCCCTTCGCCATCATCACGCGCTGGAATCTCGCCGCCGGAATCCTCGCGATCGGTACGGTGACGCTCGTCTATACCTGGGTCGGCGGCTTGCGCGCCGTGGTGTGGGTGGACGTAATCCAGCTGGGCGTGTATCTCGTGGGCGGGATCGCGACCCTCATCGTCGCGACGCATCTCGCGGGAGGCGTCGGCGCGTTCGCCCGGGCCTGGGACCAGGGAAAGCTCCTGGCGTTCGACTTCCGTCCCTCGTTCACGATCCTCTACACGTTCTGGGGCGGTCTCGTCGGCGGCGCCCTCATTGCGGGCGCATCCCACGGGACCGATCACCTGATCGTGCAACGCCTGCTCGCCGCCCGTGGTCTCAAGGACGCTCAGCGCGCCCTGATCGGGTCCGGCATTTTCATCATCCTGCAGTTCACGCTCTTTCTGCTCGTCGGCACGAGTCTGTGGCTGGCGGGGGCTGACCAGCCCGGCATGCGCGGCGACGCGATCTATCCCACGTTCGTGATCACGCGGCTTCCGGCGGGGCTGGCCGGCCTCGTCGTCGCGGGAATCCTGGCCGCCGCCATGAGCAGCCACGCCTCGGCCGTGAACTCGCTCGCGTCCGCGTCCACGCACGACTTTTACTCACCGCTGACGGGCCGTCAGGATCCCACACACCTCTTATGGGTGGGCCGCTGGCTCACCTTGCTCTGGACGATCGTGCTCGTGCTCGGCGCCATGGCGTTTCGCGACCAGAACACTCCGGTGGTTCAGTTGGCGCTGAGCATCACGTCGCTCACCTACGGTAGCCTGCTCGGGACCTACCTGCTCGGGGGTATGTGGTCCCGCGCGCGCCAGCGCGACGTCATCATCGCCATGACGGCCGGCGTGGTATTGATGACACCGATCGTACTCGGCGCGGTGATCCCGCAGTTCCCCCCGCAGTGGCGCTGGCTTCCGGGACTTGCGTGGCCGTGGTATGTGCCTTTGGGGACGACGGTGACCGTACTGGTAGGGATGTTGTCTTCGCTCATCCCTGCGACGGAACGACGGGATGACGGAAAGGGGATGGCCTGAGCAACTCCGTTCCGTCGTTCCGTCCTTCCGTCGCACTTCTTGGGGCTGACGCCGGCGGCTCGCACTCGACTGTGGTCATCGGCACCCCCGACCTGACCATCCTGGGCCGCGCGGACGGGCCCGGAGCTGCGATGCGTCCTGGCGGCGCGAGTGCATCCGCCGCTGTACTCGCCGAGACGGCACGACGCGCGGCGACCCAGGCGCGAGGGGGAGGCGAGCTGCCCGTGGCGCGAGCGGTCGTGGGCGTGGCAGGCGCCGGCCGCGACCAGGAGCAGTCGGAGCTGGCCCACGCCCTGGTGACCGCGGGGGTGGCGCGCCAGGTGCGCGTGCTCCCGGATGGCGCGGTCGCGCTCGCTACCGCGTTCGACGATGGCTCAGGGATTCTCGTGAACGCCGGAACCGGATCGGTCGCGTACGCGCGTGATCCGAGTGGCGCGCTCCACCGCGCGGGCGGGTATGGCTGGCAGCTCGGAGATGAGGGGGGCGGATACTGGCTGGGACGCCGGGCGCTGGAGGTCGCGGCGCGAGCGCAAGACGGTCGAGGAGAAGGATCGACGCTGCTCGCCCGTCTCCTGAGCGCGCTCGGCCTGCAACAGTTCGACGATCTCGTCCGATGGACCGCGACCGCGACCCCGTCCCAGGTAGCTGCGCTCGCGCCGCACGTCTTGAACGCCGCTCGCGAAGGAGAGGTCGTCGCGCGCCGCGCGGTGGACCAGGCGGCATCCGAGCTCGTCGAGCTCGTCGCCACGCTCGCGAGCGCCTTCCCAGGGACCGGGCCGATCCGAGTGGCGGTCACGGGTGGCCTGCTTCTCCCCCACTCACCGCTCGCGGCCGCCTTCGGCCAGCGTCTCGCCGACGGGGTGAAGCGCGCTCGGCTGGTGGCGGACAGAATAGATCCGGCCCTCGGGGCGCTGAAGCTGGCGGCTAAGCTCGAATAACAACCCTCTTCAAGCTGCGATCTTCACCTGCGTATCGACGGACGCCGGATCCCACTCGCTCTCGGTTCTCGCGACATAGACTGCAGCGGTCAGGTCGCCACAGACATTGAGCGTCGTTCGGCTCATGTCGAGGATCCGCTCAACTCCGTAAACCACGCCCACCACCTCGGGTGGGATACCGACGGTGACACATACCACCATCAGTGGAGCGAGAGAGCCACCGGGTACGCCGGCCGTGCCGACCGCGGTGATGACGCTCATGATCATCGCGATCACCTGCTGTCCGAGCGTCAGGTCCACCCCGAAGAGCTGGGCCAGGAAGAGGACTGTCACGCCCTCATAGAGCGCGGTGCCGTTGTGGCACATCGTCGACCCGAGCGACAGCACAAAGCCCGCGATCTTGGGTGGGATCTTGAGCTCGTCCTCGGCCACCGCGATGTTGGTCGGGAGGGTCGCGTTGCTCGAGCTGGTCGTAAACGCGGTGACGATGCTCGGCGTGATCCGGCGCCAGAAGATGCTCGGCCGCAGTCCTCCCAGGAACCGCACCAGCAGCGACAGGCTCACGGCGCCATGGATCAGGAGGCCGACGAGCACGACAACGACGTAGCCGAGCAGCTTCCGCAGGATGTCCCAGCCCAGCAGGGACGTGACGACAAAGATCAGCCCGAACACGCCGTAGGGGGCGAGCTTCATCGCCATCCCGATGATCTTGGCGATCGCTTCACCGATGGCGTCGAGCACCTGCACGAGGGGCCGTGCCTTCTCGTCCGGGAGAAGGGTGAGGGCCGCGCCGAAGACCAGGGCGAAGAAGATGATCCCCAGCATATCGAGGTTCGCCGCGGCCTGAATCGGATTCCGCGGCACGATGTTGACGAAGAAGTCGACCCCGAATTTCGTGTTACCGCCCGCCGGGAGGCCCGCGACCTGCCCGCGATAGGCGTCGAGGAGCTGCTGGCGCACTTCGACCGGGACGCCGACGCCAGGCCGTACGAGGTTGACGAGCAGAATCCCGATGACGGCGGAGATCACCGTGGACAGGAGGAAGTACGCAAGCGAGCGCACCCCCACCCGACCCACCTTGCGGATGTCCCCGAGCTGTGTCACGCCGAGCGCGATGGAGGTGAAGACGAGCGGCACGACCGTCATGAAGAGAATCCGCAGGAATATTTGGCCCACGGGGCCGGCAACGTTCGTATTCACCCAGCCCACCCACGGCGCGCCCCCGGCCCAGACGTTGACCGCGAGACCGGACAGCCCGCCGGCGAGCAGCCCGATGAAGATTTTGGTGTGGAGCTTCACTACCGGTCGAGCCCGAGCCGCCGGACGCGACTATGCCGCACGCTGTACAGGAAATAGATCACGGCACCCACCGCCAGCCAGCCGACGAACCGGAGTTTGGTGAGCAGGGGCAGGCTCCAGATCAGGTACAGGCAGAACGCGATCGACACGAAGGGCAGCCACGGCACCCACGGCGTCCGAAACGGCCGCGGCCGGTCCGGCTCCTTGCGACGCAACACGATGATCCCCGCCGCCACGAGGATGAAGGCGAACAACGTCCCGATGTTGGTCAGCTCGAGCACCACACCGATCGGCGCGAGGGCCGCGAACACCGCGACGAACACACCCGTGATGATCGTGGTGATGTGGGGCGTGCGGTACTTGGGATGCAGCCGGGCGGCCCAGGGTGGCAGCAGGCCGTCGCGCGCCATGGACATGAAGATCCGCGCCTGGCCCAGCTGGAATACGAGCAGCACGGACGTCATCGCCGCTACCGCCCCCAGCGCCAGAATGCCGGCGGCCCAGTCGGCGTGGATATACTGCAGCGCCACCGCGAGGGGGTCGGGCACGTTGAGCTTGTCCCACGGAATGAGCCCGGTCAGGACCAGTGCGATCGCCACGTAGAGCACGGTGCAGATGATCAGCGACGCAATGATGCCGAAGGGGATGTCTTTCTGCGGGTTCCTCGCCTCCTCGGAGGCCGTGCTCACCGCGTCGAAGCCGATGTAGGAGAAAAAGATGATCGCCGCCCCGACGCTGATCCCGGTGAAGCCGTTCGGGGCGAAGCTCGGCGTTGTCCACTGCTCGGGGCGGATGTACTTCAGCCCCACGACCAGGAACAATCCGATGATCCCGACCTTGATCGCGACCATCACGGTGTTCACACGCGCCGATTCCTTCGTGCCGATCACGAGCAGCCACGTGATGACCGCGACGATCGCAAATGCGGGCAGGTTGAAGATGATCGGCACGGGCCCGAGATGCGGGGCCGCGGCGAGCGCCGCCGGGTCGTGCACCGCCGTCAACAGATCCGTGACGAGCCACCGCGGTATCGTCACGCCGAGTCCACGGAGCAGCGAATCGAAGTAGCCCGCCCACCCGATGGCCACGGCGATGTTCCCGACGGCGTACTCGAGAATCAGGTCCCAGCCGATGATCCACGCGACGAGCTCGCCCAAGGTGGCGTAGGCGTAAGTGTAGGCGCTGCCCGAGATCGGGATCATCGCGGCGAACTCGGAATACGTGATCGCCGCCAGGGCGCTCGTGGCCCCCGCGAGCAGAATCGAGACGACGATCGCCGACCCGGCCCCGACGTGCCCGGCGTCCCCGCTGATCGCCGTCCCGATCGCCGCGAAGATCCCGGCGCCGATGACCGCGCCGATCCCCAGGGCGGTGAGCTGCAGCGGGCCCAGAGACCGCTTGAGGCCGCCCCCGGCCTCCCCGTCGGCGATGCATTGGTCGACGGTCTTGCGACTGAACAGCTGGTTTCTAGACAAAGAGCGGCGCCAGCACCAGCGTGACGGTGCTCAAGAGCTTGATGAGCACGTGCAACGACGGCCCCGCCGTGTCTTTGAACGGATCGCCGACCGTGTCACCCACCACCGCCGCCTTGTGGGTCGGGCTCCCCTTCCCGCCGTATTCCCCGGTCTCGATGAACTTCTTGGCGTTGTCCCATGCCCCGCCGCCGTTGTTCAACAGCGTCGCCATCAGGATGCCGCCGATCGTGCCGACCATGAGGAACGACGCCACGGTCTCGGCGCCGACGTGGAACAACACCTTGAACCCGAGCCCGACCGCGATCGGCATGCCGACCGCGAGGAGGCCGGGCGCCACCATCGCCTTGAGCGCGCCGATCGTCACGATGTCGACCGCCCGTCCGTAGTCCGGCCGCGAGGTGCCCTTGAGGATCCCGGGGTCGGCCTGGAACTGGCGGCGCACTTCCTGGATCACGCTCACGGCTGCCTTGGTCACCGCGCTGATGGCGAGGGCGGAGAACCAGAACACGAGCATCGCCCCGAGCAGGCCACCCACGAACACCTCGGGCTTCGAGATGTCCACCGCCGCGAGCGGCGAGCCAAGCGCCGCGACCTCGTCGAGGAAAGCCGAGAAGAGCAGGAACGCCGCGAGCGCCGCCGAACCGATCGCGTACCCCTTGGTCAGGGCCTTCGTCGTGTTGCCGACGGCATCGAGGCGGTCGGTGCGCTTGCGAATGTCCTCGGGCTGATGGGACATCTCGATGATCCCACCGGCGTTGTCGGTGATCGGACCGAACGTGTCCATCGCCAGGATGTACGCCGCCGTGCCGAGCATGCCCATGGTCGCCACCGCGGTCCCGAACAATCCGGAGTGCGTGAGCCCGCTCGACGCCCCCAGCTTGTACGACGCGATGATGGCCGCCGAGATGGTGAACGTCGGCAGGGCCGTGCATTCCAGCGCCACCGCGAACCCCGCGATGATGTTCGTCGCCGGCCCCGTCACGGAGGCCGCCGCGATCGACTTGACGGGACGGTAGCGGTACTCGGTGTAGTACTGGGTGATGTAGACGAACGCGATCGACGTCGCGATGCCGATCACGCCACACAGGGCGAAATGCCACCAGGCATCGGGGTGGCTGGGCGGGTTGAGCAGCCAGTACGTGCCACCCGCGAACCCCAGGGCGGCGAGCACCGCCGTCCACATGTAGCCGCGATTCAACGCATGCATGGGGTCCTCGTCCTCGCGCGCCTTGACGAGCAGCACCCCGACGATCGACGCCACCAACCCGAACGCGCGCGCCACGAGGGGGAACAGCATCAAGCCCACGACCTGCACCGGGGTGAACACCCCGGGATTGGCGAGGGCGAGTCCGGAGCCGAGAATCATGGCACCGATGTTCTCGGCGGCGGTCGACTCGAACAGGTCGGCGCCGCGCCCCGCGCAGTCGCCCACGTTGTCGCCCACGAGGTCCGCGATCACGGCCGGGTTGCGCGGATCGTCCTCCGGGATCCCCGCTTCCACCTTGCCCACGAGGTCCGCGCCCACGTCGGCGGCTTTGGTGTAGATCCCGCCGCCCAGCTGGGCGAACAGGGCAACGAACGACGCGCCGAAGCCATATCCGACGATCATCAGCGGGATCTTGGTCGGCTCGAAGTGCAGTGCGTCGAGGATCGTGTACAGGATGCCGACGCCGAACAGGCTCATCGCGACGACGAACAACCCGCTTACCGCGCCACCTCGCAACGCGATCTGCAGGGCCTTGTTCAGGCTCGTGCGGGCGGCGCTCGCGGTCCGGATGTTCGATCGCACGGCCACGTACATGCCGACGATTCCGGCGACCCCCGAGCACAACGCCCCGAACAGGAAGGACAGTGTGGTCGTCAACGCGAGCGTCGCGGCGACCGGCTCGCCGGGGTGGGGCTTCCGAAAGAACGCGTACAGGACATAGATGAGCACGCCCAGGGCGATACTCAGGGTCCCGATGGTGCGGTACTGACGCCGCAGGAACGCTTCCGCGCCCTCCTGAATCGCGTCGGAGATCTTCCGCATGTCGGGGGTGCCGTTGTCCTGCCGCAGGACGTAGCCTCGCAGACTCCAGGCGACGACCAGGGCGAGGACCGAGAGCCCCAGGACGAGAGCAATGAGCATAGTCGGTTGTAGCTCCTTGGAGCCCCGCCGCGGGGGCGGGGGCGGGGCGGGCGGGGACGGTCTAGTGACTGCTCGTGTAGCGGATGAAGACGAGGCTCGCCACCGGCTGCCCGCGCTGCATGGCCGGGACGAATCGGGTCTCCATCATCAGGGCCACGAACGCTCGCCGGCACTGCTCGTCCGACGGCGGCGGGTCCACTTCGACCCGAGTGGGCTGTCCGTCGGCGGCCACCCAAAACGAGACTGCAATCCGCCCTCGAGATGCGGAGCTGAACATGCACTCCGGGGGCCGAGGGATCACTCGGCGAGGTTGGGCGGAAACAATGTAACCACCTTCGCCACCTGTTCCAGACCCCGGGCCAGCCCCGAGGCCCGAACCCCGCGCCGAGCCCTGGCCACTGGGGCTCCCTCCGCCGCCACCCAAGACCGTCGCGGGCGGCGCGAGGATCGCCTGGGGGACGTCGAGGGGTGGCAGGTCAAGGGGAATGTGGCGCAACGCCGACAGGTCGGTGAGAACGATGCGCGGTGGCGCCTGAACGTCCACGGCGGCCGGGCCCCCCGCGTTGGGAAGCGCGAAGAAATTGATTCGTCGTCCGGCGAAACCCGGCGCACCACTCAGGCGGCTCTCGGGGCGTTGGGCGTGAGCCACGAAGAGAGCGATGACCACGGCGTGGGTGACCAGGGCCAGGGTCGCCCCGGAGCCGAGGCGACGGCGGGACAGTGGTAACCGCAGGCCGGGGAGCGGAAGGCGTTCGGGGGACTGTGGGTTCACAGTGCTTGAGATATACCCCGATAACGATTGTAGGGGCGCAGCATGCTGCGCCCCTACACCGCCGCTCGATCGCCGCCGGTTACTTCTTGGCCTGGTCGGGGGGCGTGAACCCGATGACCTGCACGCCCGCGCCGTGCGCGATATCCATCGCCACCATCACATCCAGGTACTTCCGGTTCGGCGCCGCCTTGATGAACAGCAGCTTGGCCGGGCGCGGATCGTAGATCTGATGGAACGCCTGGTCGAGCTGGTTCAGGGCGTAGGCTTGACCGTTGATGGCATACGACCCGTCGCCCTTGAGCTCGAGCACGATCTGGCTCGATTGCTGCGGTTTCGACTTCGTCTGTTGCTCGGGCGGGACCTGGACGTCGAACGCCTTGCGTGAGAGCGGCTGCGTGATCATGAAGATGATCAGCAGCACGAGCAGCACATCGATCAGCGGCGTGACGTTGATGTCTGAGCTGAGGCCTTCCCCGCCGCCAGTGGGTCCCATCGCCATGGGCTCAGCCCCCCTCTTTCTTTTTGACGAGCGACTGTTTCTGCTCGGTGATGGCGCCGACCACCCGTACACCCGCCTTCCGGGCGATCTCGATGGCCTGCTGGACGCGCCCAAAGGGGATGTCCTGGTCCGCCTTCAGGAACAGGATCTTGTCCGTGGTACGACTTTCGTAGAGCGCCTGGAGCCGCCCGGGAAGCTCTTCGTCGGAGATCGGCTTCGGCCCAGTGCCAAGGTCGAGGAAGAACTTCTGGTTCTGATCGATCCCGAGCCGGATCTCGTCCGGCCCTTCGGGCCGGTTCTCGGGGTTGTCGGAGCGCGGGATGGTCGCCTGGAAGCCCTTCGCGATCAGCGGCGTGACGATCATGAAGATGATCAGCAGCACCAGCATCACGTCGATCAGCGGCGTGACGTTGATGTCGGCCTTGACGGCCGCGCGGGCGCTAGTGGCTGACAGGGCCACTGGTCTGCGACGCCTTCTGCGTCTGGAATTCCTTCGTGAAGATCGACCGGCCGAATTCCGAGCCGACGCTCTTGATCAGGTAGTCGATCAACTCCTTCGAGGTGTAGGTCATCTCGACGGAGAGGAAGTCGATCTTGGTCGTGAAGTAGTTGTACAGCCACACGGCCGGAATCGCGACGATGAGGCCGAACGCGGTCGTGATCAACGCCTCCGCGATACCGGAGGAGACCGAGGCCAGCGACCCGCCGCCGCCCGATGCGGCCATGCCGGTGAACGCGTTCACGATGCCCATCACCGTGCCGAGCAGTCCCACAAACGGCGCCGTGGACCCCGTGGTGGCGAGAATGCCCAGGCCGCGCTTCAGCTCGGCCGACACGATCAGGATCTCGCGCTCGACCGCCCGCTCCACCGAGTTGATGTCGGCGGCGGTGATCGTGGCGCGATCGCGGAGCAGCGGCTTCACCTCGGACAGGGCCTCACCGACCACGCGCGCCACGTGGCTCTTCTTCTGCTTTTCGGCGATGCGGATGGCGCCGTCGAGCTGCTCCTCCTGCAGGAAGCGGGAGAATTCGGGCGCGAATTTCCGCGTCTCGCGTTGGGACCGGAAGATCTGGACCCACTTCTGGACCGCGTTCGCCCACGAGATGATCGACATGATCAAGAGAATGATCACGATCGACTTGGCGAACGGGCCCATCGAGACGAACAGGTCGTAAAGCGAGAGACTCATGGGGGGAGGCTCCTTGAGGTTATTGCTTGATCCGGAAGTCGATCGGGAGCTGAATCAGCACCCGCACCGCTCGACCGTGCACGCGGGCCGGGCGGAACAACGCCTTGAGCACATAGTTCTTTGCCGACTGGTCGAACCCGGGGTTGGGACTCTGCAACACCTTCACGGAAGGCGGTTCCGCCCGCCCCAGCGTGTCGATGATCGCCTGGACGAGTACCCGACCGGAGATCCCGGCCTGGCGCAGTAGATCGGGATACTGGAGCGTGGGCCCGGACAGCACGGCGGGTTTCTCCTCCACGATCGCTTCCATGAACACTTCATTGCCCGTCGGGACCATACCCGTGGAGAGGCCGCCCTCCACGCCGGTGCCGGAATAATCCTTCGGATCGAAATGCTCTTGCAGATTCACGGGCGGGATGTTCGTCGGGATCACATCGGGTGCCACGACCGTCTGGAAGCCTTTGAGCGGCACATCGAGCTGCACCGGTTGCTGCTCGGGTGGCTTCTCCTGCTTCGGCTGGTCGACGAATACCATCGCCGTATCGACCTTGACGGCGTTGTCGTTCTGGCCGGCGTTCAGTGTTGCGTACACGGCCGCGCCGATCACCACTGTGTGGATCACGAGCGACATCGCGCTTAAGCTAAATCCGCGGCGCCGATTTTTCGTGCGCCTCGATTCGATCAGGTTGTCGAACACGGGCTATTGTCCTCCGGTCCAGTCCGTGACTCCCCTGAAATAGTGCGGGTTTTCGGCCGCCCGCTAGTGGACCCCCCATTACAAAACGATGACAGCGGGGTGAGGGGTCGGCTACCGCCCCGCCGCCCCGGCGCCGCGGGCGATGCCTAGCCGCGCAGGTTGAGGCGCCACTGCAGCAAGACCCGGACGGCCCGCCCCTGGACCTGGCCGGGGGCGAAGCGCAGCTGACGCACGTGATTGATCAGCGATTCGGCCAGGCTGGGGCTCGGCGAGGACAGCACCGTCACCGACGCCGGCTCGACGGCTCCCGCGGTGTCCACGACGAAACGGACGACGGCGACCCCCCCCATGACCGATGCGCCGCCCGCCCCGCTCAGGTTCACCGTGCGTGCTTCGGCGGAGACGGCGCGAGGCGCCTGGTCGAGGCCACGGCAGTCGGGCACACAGCTGTACGTGGTGTCCGAATGTGGCGCACCGGCGAGCCTCCCGAGCGCGGCCGACGGACGCGCGAGCGCCGGCGGTTGGACGGACCGCCGGATGGCTTCGAACTCGAGCGCGAGCCCCGAGTCGATCTGCGCAAGTCCCGCGACCTCGAGACGTGGGTCGATCAGGAGCGCCTCCCGAAACGACTCGCGGGCCAGGCTATCGCGTCCCTTGTAGAACTGGAGCACGCCGCGCCACACGAACGCATTCATGCGGTCGGTACCCGAGCCGGGCGTGCTCGAGTCGAGCGCGACGCGCAGCAGGGCGAGCCCGGAATCCGCATTGCCGGCGCGCAGCTGGACCCGCGCCGCGGTGACGAGATCTCCGGCGCCAGTCTGCGCCTGCAGCCCGCTCGCAATGGTCAGGCCGATGAACACCACTCTCGCCGCCGTGGTCAAGGCGAATCCACCTCGTACCGCACCCAATCCAACCCCTCCGCCCGGATATCGAACCGCAGCTCGACGCGGGCCACGACGTCCTGACCACCGATAGAAGCCGGATGAAACCGCAGCATCGGGAGCACGTCCCGTACCGAACGCTCGAACCCTGCCGAGCTGCTGCTCACCACCGTAATGGTCTCCGGCTCGAGTCGCCCGGACTCGTCCACGACCGCTCGCACCACCACGCGTCCGTGAACCCCTGAAGGCCCAAGCTGCCCGGGGTTGTCGATGCGCATTTGGGGCAGGCCGAGGAGTCGAGGTGACCGTTCGCCTCCCTTGCACCCGCGAACGCAGTCGTGCACGGCGCCTACCGGCGCAGGATTCGACTCGGACGCGGGCGTAAGAGTGGGGTGGTCACGCCGCACCGCCGCTTGCTCGTGTCGCCACGTCGCGGCGAGCGTGGAGTCTGTGGCCGCGAGGTTCCCGGCGTCGATGGCCGGATCGAGCGCGAGCGCCGCCCGGAAGCGGCGGGCCGTACCTGAATCGTCGCCCTGGTAGAAGCTCACGATCCCAAGCCACACGAGCGCCGTGGCGCGGTTCGTCAGCGGGGCGGTCGACGGCGAGTCGGCCACCTGGTGAAGCAGCGTAGCGGCGCTATCCAAATCATGCGCATGAATAAGTGCGCGTGCAGCGGTGACCCGGTCGGCGGGCGTCGTCTGGCTCGCCGCCGGGCGACTGCACAAGAGGAGCAGCGCGATGGAACTCACCATCATCCCCACGCGATTCATGAAGCCTCCAGGTCGCGGACCTGCTTGTTATTGCACGCTCGTCAGCCTGAAGTCAACCGGGAGACGGATCAGCACGCGCACCCGCCGTCCGTGCACCTGCCCCGGACGAAACACGGCGTGACGAACGTAGTCGAGGGCCGGTGGCTCGAAGCCGGCGTACGAGCTCTCGACCACGGTCACCTCCGGCTCGGCACGCCCGAGCGTGTCGATCACGGCTTGAACCACCACGCGTCCGGTGACCCCGGCGGCGCGCAACGCCTCCGGATACAACGGTGGCCGCCCCGCGAGGAGCATCGGGGGCTCCTCCACGACGTCCGCCGCCCAAGGCGCCGTTGCGTCGGGCATGGACGGATCATCCCCGACAGCGCGCGAGCTTCGCAGCCATTGCGTCGCGTCGAAGGGTCGCGACGGCTCGATTGGCGGGATGCCGGGCGGCACGGTGATCGGAAACCCGATCGGCTCCTCCACGACAGGTGGGCGCGGCGGGACAGGGACCCCGGGTGGCGCGTGGCGATCGAGCGGCTCGTGCCAGGGCATGATGACAGCCGAAATAACACGCGGCGGATCCGTGGCTCGGAGAGTACCGATGATGGCTCCAGCGACTACTGCCCCGTGCCCCAGGAAAGCGACCAGACCGGGACCGGTGTGCCCCCGCTGCGCGGAGCGTGGCTGGGATGCAATGAGCCGTCGAAACATGGGAGGTCCTCCCGTTATGGGCTCATCGATCATGGCGTGCGACACTTACACCAGGATGCGGCGCGCGTGAAAAAGCGATGACGAGTGCGTTACGTCCGCGGGAGGATGACGGTGAACGTGGTTCCCCGCCCCGGCCGGCTCACGACGTCGATCTGGCCGCCGTGCGCCTCCGCGATCCACTTGCAGATGGCGAGGCCGAGGCCGGCGCCGGGTCGCTCGCCGGTGCGGGTGCGCGCCGAGTCGGCGCGCCAGAAGCGGTCGAAAATGTGGGGCAGATCGCCTGCCGCGATGCCGATGCCGGTGTCCGCGACGCTCAGGGCCACGCGACCGTTCGCCGGGCCGAGCTGCATGCGCACGCTCCCACCCGCGGGCGTGTACTTCACCGCGTTGGTCACGAGATTGAGGATGAGCTGCCGGATGCGGCTCGCGTCCACCGAGACCATCACCGGTTCGGCAGGGGTCGCGACTTCCATCGTCACGCCCGCCTGCTCCGCGAGCAGCTCGCCAGTCTCCTGGACTTCGGTGACGATGCTGCGCAAGTCCACGGCCTCGCGATGCAGCGGCGCGATGCCCTCGTCGGCGCGCGCCAGTATGAGCAGCGCATCCACGAGCTCGGCCATGCGCTTGATCTCCTGGAGCGTCTCCTCGAGCGTGACGAGCGTTTCCTGTTGGAGACCGGGCGTCGTGATGGCGCGCTCGACGCCGGCGCGCAACACGGTGAGCGGGGTCTTGAGCTCATGGCTCGCGTCCGCGGTGAATCGCCGCAGCGCGGCGAAATTGCGCTCGAGCCGCGTCAGCATCTGGTTCAGCGTCTCGACCAGCCGGCCCATCTCGTCCTTCACGACGGGCACCGCGAGACGCCGATGAAGGCTGGTTCCGTCGGTGATCTCCCTGACTTCGGTGATGATGACGTCGACCGCCGTGAGGGCGCGATTCGCGATCCATGTTCCCATCAGGAGGGCGGCGACGAGGCCCAGCGGGAGGATGAGGGCGATGCTCGAGAGCAGCTGCTCGGCCCCGAGCTCGGCCGAGCGGACGTTCGCCCCGGCGAGAATGGCCCCGAACTGGGGTCCCGCGTCGCTGACGTTGTGGACCGCGTACCAGATCCGCGGGCCGTCGGGTCCGAGCTGGAGTGTGCCGGACGCGCGGCCGGAAATCGGCGCGCTCGCGAGTGCGCGCAGCTGCTCGACTTGTTGAAAGGTGAGCGCCCGCGCGTCGGACGACGCGAACAGGAGGCTGCCGTCGCGCGCGGTGATCACCAGGTACTCGGGAACGGCTTCGAGTAGCGCCGCGAGATCGGAGATGAGCACGGGGTGACCCGCGCTGTCCGCCCGAACGAGCACCCCCCGGGCCCGGTAGCTCTCGGCCAGCATGCCGGCGGTAAGCGACGCTTCCGATTGGATCCGCCGGTCGAGGTCCTGATAGGACGCGTTACGCCGATCGAGGTACAGAACCGCCGCAAAGGCGGCGAGTGTCAGGGCGAGGGCCAGCGAGTACCACGCGGTGAGCCGCCCGCGGATCGTCTGCATGTCAGGCTTTTACGACGTACCCTACGCCGCGCACGGTGTGAATCAGCTTGGGCTCGTGCCCGTGATCGATCTTCTTCCGCAACCGCGTGATCACCACGTCGACGATATTCGTCCCAGGGTCGAAGTGGTAGTCCCATGCGTACTCGGTGATCAGCGTGCGTGGCATGACGCGCCCCGGGTGGCGCATGAGGTACTCGAGCACCGCGTACTCTTTCGGGGTCAAGTCGATGAGCTTCGTGCCCCGCCGCACGTCGCGGCTGCCCGTGTCGAGTGTCAGGTCGGCGATATGGAGAATCGGGGGGGCGATGGCCTTGGGCCGGCGCCCGAGGGCTTCCACCCGCGCGAGCAGCTCTTCCAGCGAGAATGGTTTCGTCACGTAATCGTCGGCGCCCATCTTGAGGGCCTGGACCTTGAAGTCGACCGCGTCCTGCGCCGTCAGGACCAGAACGGGAATGCCGTCGCCGCGGTCACGCAACGTCCGCAGCACATCGAAGCCGGAGAGCGCCGGCAGGCGCAGGTCGAGCACGAGCATGTCGTAGTGCCCGCCCGTCGCGAGCCGCAGTCCTTCCGCTCCGTCACCCACGAGGTCGGCGTGAAAGCCGGCTTCCGTCAAGCCTCGTTTCACGTACTGTCCGACCGTCTTGTCGTCCTCGACGACGAGGATTTTCATCCGATGGGGAGGTACACCCTGAAGTTGGACCCCACGCCGACCTGCGACTCCACGTCGATCCGCCCGCGGTGCTCGGCGATGATGCCGTAGCAGATCGACAGGCCCAGCCCGGTTCCTCGGCCCTGCGGTTTGGTGGTGAAGAACGGCTCGAAGATCTTGGCCAGATCCTCGCGCTTGATCCCGGTGCCCGTATCGATGAACTCGAGCAGGATCTCGTCGTCGCGATCCGGATTGATCCGGCTGCGCACCGTGAGCGTGCCCCGCGAGTCCGTCGCGTCCATCGCGTTCAACATCAGGGCCATGAAGCTCTGGATCAGCCGCTCCTGGTCCGCGCGCACGGGCGGCAGGCCCGCTTCGAGCTCGCGGACGACCGTGAGCCGCTTGAACCGCGTATGATGCTTGAGCAGAAACAGGGTACGGTCCACCACGCCGTTCACGTCCACGGGCTTCATCTCACCCGCCTTGGGCCGCGAAAAGTCGAGCAGGCTGTCGACGATGCGCCGACACCGCTGCACTTCGGTATCGATGATCTTCAGGTATTCGTCGTACCCCTGCCGGTCCGGCGGCTCCAGATCCCGCGTCCGGAACGCGAGTGCTTCGCAGCACGCGAGGATCGTGGCGAGCGGATTGTTGATCTCGTGCATCACGCCGGCGGCGAGCTGGCCCACGGCAGCCAGCTTTTCCGTCTCGGTCAGCCGCTGCTGGGCTTGACGCCACTCGGTGATGTCTTCGCCGATGGTGATGACGTGGGAAATCGTGCGGCCGTCCTGCCGCATCGGGATCTTGGTGATCCGGTAGTAGCGGGCCTCCCCGCTCGCCTGCGACTCCATCTCCACCTGCTGCAGCTCGCCGGTATCGAACACGCGGTCGAACTCGCGCTTCAGCAGGTCGCGCGGCTGCCGATCGAGCACGTCGAAGATCTCCTGACCGACCGCCTCGTCGCGCGCCACACCCTGTGTGCCGGTCTCGCGCTTGCGGTTCCAGGCCCGGATGCGATAGGTGCGATCGATGACGTAGAGCCCGACGGGGAGGGAGTCGATGATTTGCGCGGCGAAGTTGCGCTGCGCCTCCATCTCATGCGTTCGTAACGCCACCTCGGACGCCAGGTCCTGCGACAGCTCGGTGGCCGCGATAATGGGTGCGAGGATGCGGCCGACCACCACCATGACGTCGTGCGCCACCCCTTCGTAGCGGCCGGTGGGAATGATGACCTCGAGGGCCCCCAGCGCCTCTTCGTCGTGGATCAGCGGGAGCCGCATGATGGCGCCACCGGGAACCTCTTCGCGTTGGGGTCCGCGGTGCACCCATTCGGCGACGGGAGGCGCGTAGCCTGGCAGCTCGGCCTCGTCGCCCGGCGTGGTGACCAGGGCGAAGCGAGCGCCGTCCGGAGTGCGCAGCCAGAGTCGGCACCGCCGCAGGTTGAGCCCGCGCCGCAGCGCGCTGACCACCCCGTGCAGGGCCTCCCGGGACGCGAGGCCGGCCTGCAACACCGACGCGACCTCCGCGATCACCCGGATACCAGGATGCTCGGTATCGAGGGAGGGAGCGACCATCGGTCGCTAAGGTAGGGAGGCCGCTTCTAGCGCGCCAGCGGCGCCTCGAACCTCACGCCGAGGAACGGGCGCGCCTGCGTCACAGTCCCGAAGAATACCGTCGGCCCGAACAACACGCCGCCCTGGACGCCGGTCGCGCCGCCGAACTTGAGACCGATCAACCCAGAGAGGCCCGCCCATGGTGAGCCGACGGTCAGCGGCGAGTTGGAGGCGACGTACCCCGTCCCTTCGACCGTGAAGTCGAGACCCAAGCGGGTGGTGCTCGTGTCGGCTCCCAGATACGCCAGCGTCGCGGCGCGCGTGTGCGCGCCCAGCGTGGCGCCGAACACGAAGCCGCGCCCCCCACCGACGATCGCTCTCTGATCGATGAACTCGCCTACGCGTCCCGTGAGCGACAGCGCCGCGATCGGACCCGCGTGAACGCCGCGCACGTACCCCGCGTCGAATCCCTGGATCTGCCAGCCGCCGCCAACGGTGAAGGCCAGACCCCCCGTGAACCCGCCCCGCCCACCTTGACCCGCGAGCGGCGTAGACAAAGCCGCCAGCGCTACCAACATTGTGCCCATGGACCGACGCACGTTCGTTCTCCTGACAGGTGCCGCCGCCACCGCACCGCTCCATCCCACACGGCCGTTCGGACGAACGGGACGGGGGGAGGCGGGCAGATTGCAATTCGAACTGGATGACCGCCGCCGCTGGTCGTTGTGGTACTACGGCGACGGGTCGCCCGTTCCGCTCATCCGCGGAGCCGAGATCGTCGCGTGGGTTGGTGACCAGCCCCTCACCCTCGCGGAGCTGGAAGATAGTACGGTCGGAAACCGCCGGCCCCCGGGCGGCAATGCCGTGGTCATACGGGGTCGGGGGGCGGGCGTGTGGGTGGAGGCAGAGCTTTTCACCGGTGCCGATCGGCTCCAGGCGACCGTGACGGTCACGCTCTTCCCCGACCGATTCCTCCCGACTGTCACCGCAGTCCGGTTCCTGAAGGTGCCGCCCGCGGAAACGCTGGCCGGGGACGGCGCGCTCGAGGCCCTGGTCAACGGGATGAACTCGAACGACCCGTGCCGTGTGGTCACTATCGGCGCTCCGGACACTGGGGAGCTCGAAAGCCACGGCGCCCTCGGGCTCACACGCGGTGGTCGCGGCCTGGCGATCGGGTTCGATGGGGGGGAGCCTGGCCAGGCTCGCGTGAAGCTTTCATTGGACGTGATCGAAGCAGTGACCGACTGGCGGCCCTCGCGGCCGCTCCGACCCGAAGGCGATTCGTCGCGCATGCAGGTCTGCTTCGATCCGGAGGGGGACGGCCTGGAGGCCCTGGCCGCGTTGTTCGTTCCTTGGTCCCGCCTCGATCAGGAGCACCTGGCGGAGACGGTCGCCCCAGCCGGTTGGTGCACGCGGTCGGAGCTCTCCGGCGCAGTCAGCGAGGCGGACGTGATCGCGAACCTGGAATTCTGTGCCGCGCACTTCGACCGCCGATTCTTCCGCCATATCGAGCTCGACGACGGATACCAGACGGCGGCCGGCGCGTGGGAGCCCAACGATCGGTTCCCCCACGGCCACCGCTGGCTCACCGATCAGATCCATGCGAAGGGGTTCAAAGCGGGCCTCTGGCTCGCGCCCTTCGCCGTGTCGGAGGGCTCCGGTCTTCCAGCCGCGCACCCCGACTGGCTGTTGCGCGACGCCACGGGGGGCGGCGGGGGCCCGATCCTCTGCGACACGCGGGAAGCGTGGGGCGGCGCCGTGTACGCGCTCGACGGCGCCAATCCCAAGGTCCAACAGTGGCTGTTCGATCTGGCACGCCGCGCCGTGCAGACCTGGGGTTACGATCATTTGCGCGTCGACCAGCTGCGCTGGGCGACCCTCGGCACGGCGCATTACGGCGGCTTGACCCATGCAGAGGCGTATCGCGCGGGGTTAGGCGCGATTCGGGACGGTTTGGGCACCGAAGCATTCCTGGTCGCGAGCGCAGCGCCATTGCAGCATGCGGTCGGTCTCGTGAACGGCATGCGGATCGGTCCGGAGGTGGGCGCGAGCTGGACCGGGATCCAGCCCGCGGCCCGCGCCGCCGGGCTGCGGAGCTTCTACCACCGCGCGGCGTGGTTGAACGACCCCGACTGCCTCGTAGTGCGGCCACCGCTCGGTCGCCCCGCCGCCGAGGCGTGGGCATCGCTCGTGGCGGTCTCGGGCGGCCTCACCACGTTTTCGGATCACCTCCCGAAGCTTCCCCAGGACCGCATCGAGTTGCTCCAGCGTACGCTGCCCGTCGCCCGTGTGGCGGGCCGCCCGGTAGCGGCGGGCGCCGTCGAGCGCCAAACGGCGCCCGCGTTGACGGTGGCCGGGGACGCATATCCGATCCGTGGGCAGTGGCGCTTCCGAACGGGCGACGACGCCGCGTACGGCTCGCGCGAGTTCGACGAGGACGCGTGGGAAACCATCAAGGTGCCCGCCCGATGGGATGACGCCGGACACGGGGGGTACGCGGGCGTCGCGTGGTACCGCACGCGGTTTCAGCTGCCCGCGCTCGCCAAAACCGCCGGCGCCGGCGATAGACGAGCAAACGCGGGCGCCCGTCTCGAGCTCGGGAGGATCGCGGACTCCGACGAGACGTACCTGAATGGCGCGAAGATCGGGCAGACGGGCGAGTCCCAGGCGTTCCGACGGTATGTCGTCCCACCGGAGCTGCTCAACTGGGGTGGCGAGAACGTCCTCGCCGTGCGCGTGACGGGCGGCGGCCCGGGCACCGGCGGCGGTGGAATTTGGAGCGTCCGCCGCGACCTCCCGCACCGCCTCTGGGTGGCCGAGGGAGCCCCGCGGTGGTGGACCGCGGTACTCGTGAACTGGGAGGACGAGTCGCGCGACGTGTCCGTGCCACTCACCGCGCTCGGGATCACCGGGGCTCGGTTCGACGGGTACGACGTGTGGCGCGGCGCGCCTGTCGCATTGGTCACGGACACGTTGGCGGTGACGCTCGACCCGCAGAGCGCACGGGTCATCGCCATCCGTCCCGCGGCAGCCCGGCCCCAGATCATCGGGACCACGCGACACGTCGTCCAGGGAGCTGTCGACGTGGCTGAAGAAACGTGGGATCAGCCGACGCGCACGCTCCGGGCCAAGGCCACGAACCTGGACGGCCGCGCGTACGCGGTGACGATCTCCGTCCCCAAGGGCCTGCGGCCCGGCGCCTGCAAGGCGGATGTACCCTGCACGGTGAAGCGCCTCGAGGCCGGTCATACCGTGGTGCAATGGCCCGCCGGCGGCGACGGGAGAGACATACGGTGGGAACTCGCCTTCCGGTCGGCCGCTCCCGGCAAGAAAAGGAAAGACTAGCGCATCAGACTCCCGCCGCCCCCGCCCCCGCCCCCGCCCCCCGCCCCCCCGGTTCCTCGGACGAAGGACCGGGGCCCCACCAAACAGAGAATCAACAGCGGTACCACGGCGACCAGCGCCCCAGACATCGGGTCCGGGCCGCTGAACTCGCGCGCACCGCGTAGGCCGGCGATGGCGACCTCCAGGACTTGCATATGGCTCGACCGCACGGCGACGAGTGGCCAGAGAAAACTCCTCCATTGCTGAGCGAACGCGAGCAGCCCCAGGGTGAGGAGCGCGGGTCCTGCCTGTGGCAGGGCGACACGTCGAAAGATCGTCCATTCGCCCGCGCCCTCGAGGCGGGCGGCGTCCTCGAGATCCGCCGGCATCGCGCCGAAGCACTGTCGCAGGAAGACGATGCCCCCGACCGAGACGAGCTCGGTCGAGATCAGCCCCCCGTAGGTATCGATCCAACCCAGGGCATCGATCATGAGGAATCGGGGGATCACGAGCAGGATCGCTGGCAGCGTGAGCACGCCCAGGTAGCCGAGGAACAGATGGTCGCGACCGGCAAACCGAAGACGGGCGAAGGCGTATGCCGCCGTGGCGCTCGTCATCACCTGCCCGGCCACGATCACGACCGAGAAGATCACGCTGTTCACTACGAACTGGCCCACGGACGATCGCAGCGCGTCCCCGGCGCCCGCCAGCCCCGCGGCGACCGTATAAATGAAAGGGGCGACCATGGCCCCGGCCAGCGGGAGCACGAGGGCGACCCGCAGCGATCCGCTTGCCCACCGCCGTCCCCGCGCCCGCTTAGACACGCGCGACCTCCCGGTGCAGCCACGTGATCTGCCGCCACGTGACTCCGAGCAACAGAACAAAGAAGAGCAGTGCCATAGCGCTCGCGTCGCCGAACCGCGACGCCCCCCACGCGGTCGCGTAGATGCGTGAGGTGATCACGTCCGTGGTGCCGAGCGGGCCACCCCCGGTAGCGGCCATCACGAGAGCGAAGACCTGCAGCGCGGCGATCAAGCCGGTCAGCAGCCCGACGACCATGGCAGGCCTGAGCAACGGCAGCGTGACGCGCCGGAAGCGTTGCCAGCGACCCGCGCCATCGAGGCGGGCGGCTTCGAGGTACGCGGGAGGGATGGCTCGCAGGCCCAGCGTGAGCACGGTCGCCTGGTAGCCCAGCTGCATCCACACGCCGACGACCAAGAGGGCGATGAACGCAGTGTTGGGATCGCCGAGCCAATTCACCGGCGTCGCGCCCGCGCGCGCCAGCACGTGGCTGATCAATCCGGTGTCGGGGTTGGAGAGCGAGCGCCAGATCAGCCCGATCGCCACGACGGAGACGAGGTGGGGCAAGAGCAACACACGTAGGGCCCACGTTCCCATGCGCGCGAGGAGCAAGGCGGCCGGCAGAGCGAGGGTCAGGGTCAGGGGGACCGTCAATGCGTAGAGCAGCGTGTGCCCAAGTGCCGTCCAGGCGAGCGGATCGGTCAGGACGTGGCCATAGTTCGCCAGGCCGACGAACGGATGCGCCCGTTCGAGGGGGCTCCAGCGATGCATCGACACGTACAACGCGAACATGAGGGGCACGATCGAGAACGCCACGAGATGGAGCATCGAGGGCGCGAGAAAGCCCCAAGCGGCGAGCGTTTCTCGCCGGCGGCGCGGCGCGCCGATGCTCCATGCAGCGAGCCACGTCGCGAGCGGCCCGAGGGCGGCCACGCCCAGCGTGACCGCCAACCAGCCAGCGGTGTCGGATTCCCCGGGCTCGGCCCGCAGCTCGAGCCAGCGGCCCGGGGCCAGGCGCACGGCCACGGTCGCGCGGGTGATCCCGCCGACCTGCCCGCGCCTGACCTCGGCCCGCTCCGAATCGGCGGGCACGGTCTCCGCGCCCCGAGCGATGCCCGCGAATGCGGCGGGCACATTGCGCGCTTCCGGTGCGAGGGCCGACGCCTCCTGCATGAGCAGCCGGGCGTCGGACAGCCAGCGGTCGGTGGCGCCACCCGTCACGATGCGCACGTCCGCGAACGTCGCCACCCCGAACAGGGCCGCCGCGGCCCAGTACTGGTTTTGCGCGTGGCGCCTGGCATCCGGCCCCAGGCCGATGGCTCGGACCGCCTGCCCTCCGGCCACGACTAGTAGGACCAAGGCAGCGAGCATCCACGGCGACACGGGCCACCCACCGACGTCCGGATACGCGGCGACGGCGCCGACGACATCCCAGCCATCGCGATCGAGCAGTGGCGCGAGCGCCGCCTCCCGGTCACCGATCCAGTGGACCCACACCTCCCGTCGCAGTTCTTCGAGCACGACGGCGGGCAGCGGCGCCGCGGTCGCCTGCACGAGCGGCGCGGTCCGATGATAGATCTCGAATCGCGCCGACAACCCCGGCAGCTCGTCCAGGGCGTGGGCGCGGATCAGGAGCTGCGGCAGGTCGTAGTCGGCGCTGCCACGAGCGGCCGGTGTCACGAGCGGCAGGTACGCGGCGACCGCCGTCGCGTCGTGCGTGGCGAGCGTGCGCGCGGCGCGTACCCGCGCCCAGTGTACGGCCACGAGGGGTGACACCGCGGCCGCGGCAAGAGCGATCATCGCGGCCACCCGGCGGCGGGTGAGGGGGTTCATCGCGTGGCGCCGAGCAAGCGATCCAACTCTCGCGCCGTGGCGCGCGCGGCACGACCCGCGTCCGCTCCGCCGAGTGCGATCCGGACCATGAGCTCCGACAGGGCGCTGTCTACCTCCGGCCACTGGGCGACCCGGGCGCGCCACGCGGGTCGGCCCCGCGCGGCCGCGCGGAGGAAGGCGGCCTCCCATCCCAGCGTGTCGGTCGCGGCGAGCGTTTGCGCCGCGAGCGTCACCGCCGGGAGCTCGAGGCCGGCCGTGCCGCGCGTCGCGCCCGCGAGCGAGTCGGTGAGGTCCGCGACGAGCTCGACCGCGGCCTTGCGCCCGAGAATCCGGCGCGGCACGGCGTACGCGGACGCGTAGATCACCGTGACGGGCGCGATCCCCGCGCGATGAGGAATCGGCACGAAGCCCAGATGCAGCCCGTGGCGCGCCGCGGCGCGCAGATCGCGGACCGCCGCGTGACTCACGGTCATCATCGCGACCCGGCCCGCGGCGAACAACCGCGCGTTCTCGCCGTCCTCCCCGCGCGGCTCGTACGCCCGGGGCGCGACGTGCTCGCGGGTGAGCCACCCCGCGTACCATCGCAGGGCCGTGATCGTGGCCGGCGCGTCCAGACACCCGGACGCGCGACGGCCGTCCGCGCACAGGACGTCGCCGCCGCCCGACCAGATCCACGGCAACCAGAACGCGGGCCGCCGATCGAACGCCACGCCCCAGACATCGATCTGCCCGTCGCCGTCACTGTCCCGCGTCAGCCGCGTCGCGAGCCGAAGGAAGTCGTCCCACGTCCAGTCGTCCACGGGAGGCGCAATGCCGGAGCGGGCCAGGAGATCGCGATTGTAGACGACGACGAGCGGCGTGTAGCCGCGCGGAAGCGCATAGACGGCGTCGCCCCGGCGGAAGATCGCGAGCACCGTCTGGTCGTAGCGCGCGAGATCGACCCCGATACGCGGGAGGTAGGGCGCGAGGTCGAGTGCCGCCGCGCCGCCGGCTCCCGAAAACTGCGGGACGTCCGCGTCCTCGAGGAGGAACGCCTCCGGGGGCGGCTCCGATGCCAGCGCGGCGGCCAGGCGGCGCTGATAGTCCGACTGGGTGCCACTCACATTCCGCTCCGTCACCTGGAGACCCGGATGCCGGGCGCGGTACGGGCCGAGCAGCGGCTCCTCGAGCCGCGCGGTGGAATCATCCGCACGGTAGAGGAGGGCGATGTGCTCCGGTGCGCCGGCGCGGCACGCCCAACACAGCACGCACAAGGCGAACGTGCGCGTCACCCGATGCGCTCTCCCGCGGCGTCGAACAGGTGGACGTGCTGGCGGTCGACTTTCACCCCGACGCGGTCGCCGGGCCGGAAATCGCGCAGGCCGGGAACTCGAGCCACGAGCGATTGTCCCCCGGCGTCCAGCCGCACCAGGGTTTCGGCGCCGAGCAGCTCGACGACCCGCACCTGGGCGGGTCCCAGACCCTGATCCGGATCGACCAGGCCGACGTGCTCCGGGCGTACCCCGAGGTGGATTTCGCCCTCGTAGCGCTCGAGGGTGACGGGCACCGACCAGACCCCGACGTCCACCAGACCGCCCTTCCCGCGCCCCGCCAGAATGTTCATGCCGGGTGATCCGAGGAGGCGGGCAACGAAGACGCTCGCGGGCCGGCCGTATACCTCGGCGGGCGTGCCGACCTGCCGGAGCCGTCCGCCCTCGAGGACCGCCACGCGCTGGCCCAGCGTCATCGCGTCCCCCGGGTCGCGCGTCACGTAGACGATCGTGGCCTTCAGCTCGCGATGCAGCTCCAGCAACTGGGCGCGCAGCTCGGCGCGAGCCGGCGCATCGAGACTGGAAAGCGTCTCATCGAGGAGAAAGACTTGCGGCTCCCGTACGAGCGCACGGCCGAGGGCCACCCGCTGCCGTTCGCCGCCGGAGAGGTGCGTGGGATGGCGGTCGAGCAGCGCGGTAAGGTCCAGTCGCGCCGCCGCCGCCTCGACCCGTCGGGCGACTTCGCCCGCCGCTACGCCGCGCACTTCGAGCCCGAAGGCGATGTTGTCGCGTACGCTGAGATGCGGGTACAGGGCATACGTCTGAAACACCATGGCCACGTCCCGCTCGACCGGCGGAAGGGACCTGACCTCGCGGTCGCCGATCAGGATCTCGCCGTCGCTCGGCTCCTCGAGGCCGGCTACGCAGCGAAGCAGGGTGGTTTTTCCGCTCCCCGACGGCCCGAGTAGCGCGAACAGCTCACCGTCGTGTACGTCGAGGGACAGCGCGTCCAGCGCCGGTCGACCATCGAGCGTGTAGCGTTTGGCGAGGCGGCGCAGGCTGACCGACGCCATGGATGCCGGCTAGCGCGCGGGAAGCTTGAACTCGACCGGCATCTCGAAGCGCACGGGCACGGCGCGTCCGGCGATGCGCGCCGGCGTGAAGTGCACGGCCCGGAGATAGTCCTTCGCGGAATCGTTGAATCGGGCGTCGCTGCTCTCGATGACGCGCACCGTCCCCTCCTGTACTCGACCGGTCGTGTCGATAACCGCCTCCAGCACGACGCGCCCGGTTATCCGTGCGAGGAGGAGGGGCGCGGGATACGTGAGCGGCGGCCCCGAAACGACGTGTGGCCGTTCCTGAACGTCCTCGACGCGATACACGTCGCCGGCCACGTGGAGCGTCACGGGCGGCTGCGACTCCGCGGAGAACTCCACCGGAATGTCGACGAGCGTCTGCACCACACGCCCGCGCACGCGGCCAGGCCGGAACAGCGTCTTCAACACCATCGCACGCGCGGTGGCGATCAAGACCGAATCCGAGCCGCGGGTCACGATCAGCGTGGACGGCTCGGGGTTGCCGGCACTGTCGATCACGAGTCGCAGAACCACGACGCCGTCGCTACCCAGTTCCGGGTATTTGAGCGGAGGCGCGAGCACGATTTCGGGTCGCTCGTCCACCTCGTTCATGCCGAACACGCGGGCCGGCGAGGGTGGCGGCGGTACGAATGGCGCCGGTCCGCACCGCGTCGCCGCCAGCACCAGACCGATCACCGCGATCGCCCTCATGCCCATCCTCCGTTTACAGCGCCGCAATCTGTCGCAACAACTCGGCGTCCTCGCGTCGGGCCCCGAGCTCCGCTTCGATGTGCTGCCAGCGCAGCATACCGTGCCGATCCACCAGGAAATACGCGCGCTTGGAGAAGAACCGCTCTTCGAGCAGCACGCCGTAGGCCCGGCTTACGTCGCGCCGGAAGTCGCTGAGCAGATCCTGGCGCATCGCGTACTTGGCTTTGTACTCCCGTAGCGTCGGGACGGAATCGACGCTCACGGGAAGCACGGTCGTGCCCGCGCGCTCGAAGGTGTCGTAGTCCGTACTGAAGGCGCAATTCTCGGCGGTGCACGTGCTCGTGAACGCGAGGGGAAAAAAGGCGATCAGCACGTGCGCGCGGCCCCGGAATCCCGAGAGCGCGACGTCGGTCCCGGCGGTGGACGGGAGCGTGAAATCGGGGGCAGCGGCGCCGACGCGCAGCTCGGCCGGGCGAGCGGTCACGGTCACAGCGGTTTCTCCTCGAGAGGCCCCGGGTCGGAACGGAGCGAGTCCCCGGGGTGTTAGCAACAGTACACAATGTCATCGCGAGAGTCTGGGCCGGCAACCCACCCGCGTGGCCGTTTGAAATCGGCCCGTGGGGCGTGCATCTTACCCGCGGCCCGCCACGCCGCGGCATTACACAGGAGTGGTCGAGCTATGACGAAGGTGAAAGAACGGACCGTCGGTCACACCGCGAAGGAGCTGATCATGGCGCATACCCTGCCCGCGCTGCCGTACGATTTCGCGGCGCTCGAGCCGTCCATTGATGCGCAGACAATGCAGATTCACCACGACAAGCACCATCAGGCCTACGTCAACAACCTCAACGCCGCACTCGACAAGCATCCCGACTTGCACAAGAAATCGCTCGAAGAGCTGCTGCGCGGAATCAACAGCGTCCCCGAGGACATTCGCACCGCCGTGCGCAACAATGCCGGTGGGCATCACAACCATTCGTTGTTCTGGACCATCATGGCGCCCACGGGCAAGGGAGGAGGCGGTGAACCGGTCGGCTCCCTGGCGGACGCGATCAAGAAGACGTTCGGTGACTTCACCAAGCTCAAGGAACAGGTGGCGACGGCCGGCGCCACGCGGTTCGGCAGCGGCTGGGCGTGGCTGGCCGTGACGGGCGGCAAGCTCGAGGTGTTCAGCACCGCGAACCAGGACAGCCCGCTCATGGACGGGAAAATCCCGATCCTGGGGCTGGACGTGTGGGAGCACGCCTACTACCTGAAGTATCAGAACCGGCGGCCGGACTACATCGCGGCGTGGTGGAATGTGGTCAACTGGCCTGAGATAGGGAGAAGGTTCGAGGCGGCCAGGAAATAAAAAAGGCAGCAGCTAGACGCACAGACGCACAGCGGTGAACAGGAGACCGGGGCCAGGATGGACGTTCTGGCCCCTTTGCATTCAAAGATGGACGTTGAGCAGGGGAAGGATCTTGAACGGTGCCTTGTTGTTCTTCGCCCTGTTCAAGACGCCGATCTGCACGCCGTGCAGCTCGTACGCCGAGTTATAGATGCCGATCGCCAGACCGCGTTGGAGCCCGCGCACACGATTGTAGGCGCTGACCGCGACACCGTCCATCTCATGGGTATCCACGCTGTACCCCGCGAGGGCGATTCCGCGTATGCTCTCGTTTGCGACGACGGCCAAACCGCCAACCCCAAGTCCCGTGATGCGCCCGTTGGCGACGACCGCGAGGCCGCCGACTCCAATGCCCGTGATCGATCCATTCGCGACGAGTGCGAGCCCGCCGAGCCCGGCACCGGTCACGTCGCGGTTCGCGACAGTCCCAAGACCAGCGAACGCCAGGCCCACGACATCCCGGTTCGCCACCGTGCCGAGACCGCTCACGGCGACGCCCCAGATGTCCCGATTGGCCACCGCCCCGAGCCCACCAAAGACCACGCCCTTCAAGTCACCATTCGCGACGGCGCCGAGGCCGCCGAAGCCGATGCCGTGGATGGAGCCGTCCGCGACCAGGCCCAGCCCCCCGATGCCAATGCCGTCGATGGCGCCGTTCGACACGGCGCCGAGTCCGCCGACGGTGATCCAGCGCACCCGCCGCGATGTGACCACGCCCGCGAGACCCACGCCCACACCGTTCACCTCGCTCGAGCCGGGCAGGAGCCCGATCTGAACTCCGTTCACGGTTCCGGTCAACGGCTCGCGGGGCTTCCACAACGTCACGTTGATCCCGTTTACACGTTCGAGATCGGCGTCCTGCACGTTCAGCCGGACGCCGTTGATTCGTGGCGCGTTTCCGAAACTGATGCCGTAGTCGTGAGTCGTCAGACCGATGTGAAAGTGGCCGACGGTGTCGGTGCGGGCGTGGGTCGTGTCCTGAGTGGCGAGTAGACCGGAGGGGGACCAGGAGACGAGCGCGACCCCCACAACCAGCCTGGCGAGTCGGAAGGGCACGGCGGCCTGCTCCGGAAAGGATCAGGCGCTCTACGGGCCGCGGATGCGCGGCGTTTCAGCCTTCGAGTGGCTCGGTGAACACGTCGGCGCTGCCGTCCGAGCCGTACCGCACGGTCACCCGCCAAGGCCGGCAGCAGACGTTGCAGTCTTCGACATACTCCTGCGTGGAGCCGCCACCGGGATCCAGACCGAGCTCGTTGGCTTCACCGCAGTGCGGGCACACGACCACGATCTCATTGTCGGCCGTGCCGTCCCCCAGAGGAAAATCGTCCTCGTCCAAGGGATCCAGGTCGGAGGGTTCGGCGATCATCGGAGGTCAGTGGTGATGGGAAGAGTCCGGCTGCTGGGCGACTAACACGGCGATCCGGGCTTGCGCCTGGTCGAGCTCAGGGGCTGCGCGCAGCGCCCGCACTACGTACGCCCGGTACTGCTCCAGGGCCTGCTGGCGTTTCCCTTGCGCCTCCAGCACCCGAGCGAGGGTCATGTACGACGGCGCGTACCACGGCTCGAGCTCCACCGCTTTCCGCAGCTGCGCCTCGGCTTCTTGGTAGCGTCCCGCGAGACCCAAGGCAGCGCCGTAGCGATAATGGAGGACGCCATCGGAAGCGCCCACATCGACCGCGAGTGCGTACTCGCGCCAGGCGCCTTCCCGATCGCCTTGACTCAACGCCAGCTCCGCCAGCGCGGAATGCGCCGGATAGAACGCGAGATTCTCCACCAGCGCCTGCTGGAGGGCATCCCGCGCCGCCGCGCGATTGCCGCGCGCCAGCTCCAACAGTCCCAAGCTGTAGTCGAGCAGCTCTTTGGACTGATAGGTGTAGGCGAGCTGCCGTTCGTCGCGGCGCCGCATCTCCTCGAGCAACGCCGTCACCTCCGCCGCCGCGCTGTCGTACCGCTTGACCGCGGTGAAGCACAATGCGAGCCAGTACCGGAGGCGATAGTACTTGGCATCGCCGCGCACCAGGTTGCCGAAGTCAGCCGCCGCGGCGTCGAAGCGGTTGGCACCGTATTCGACAAGGGCCGTGGAGATCCGATCCGTTCCCCAGCGACCCGGCAACTGATCGAACAGGAGTACGGTGAGCGTCCGCGGCATGAGCGGGTTTCGGAACAGCGCCCGCAGGTACAGCGAATCCACTTCGAGCACGCGAGGGGACTCGAGGACGCGCGGTCGCTCCTCCACATACTCCTCGAACCAGCCCGGCACTCGCATCCAGTACGCAACCCACCGGCCGTACAATGGCTCCGCGCGGGACGGATCGAGTCGCGAGGCCCAGTAGAAGGCCCGCTCCGCCCCGCGTGGGTCGTTCCGCAGCCGGGCGACGCCGTAATCGAAGTATGCCTCCCAGTCGCTCGAGTCCGCGTTGCCAGAAAGGGAGGGCCGCTTGAAGGTGACCGGGTCCTGGAGCGGCGGAGGCTCCTGGGCCCCACCCCGGCCCAACGCCAATCCGCCGGCGACCAGCGCGAGCAACGCAGGACGCAATAGCCTCACGCTTCCCTCGCCACCGCGGCGCGCCCCCGCCCGAGCGCGTCGAGCGCCGCGTCGTGCAGTGCGCCGTTAGACGTCACGAGACTCATCGCGTGAATCGAGCGCTCTCCCGTGAGACTCGTGGCCCGGCCACCCGCTTCCTCCACGATCACCTGCAGCGCGGCGATGTCCCAGGGATGCATGACCGGATCGATGGCGATTTCCCCTGCTCCTTCCGCCACCAACATATGCTGGTAGAAGTCGCCGAAGCCACGTGTGCGGGCGACCCGAGCCACGAGCCGCATGAACCCAGCCGGCGGCCCACTCTCCTGCGGGCCCAGGTTGCTGTGGAACAACAGAGCGTCATGCAGGGAACGCGCTGCCGAAACGTGGAGACGGCGACCGTCACGAAACGCCCCGACCCCGCGCGCCGCGTGCCACCTGGCGTGCAGCGCCGGAGCGCTGACGACGCCCGCCACCACTTCGCCCGCGACCTCGATGGCGAGCAGCGTGGCGAACACCGGAATGCCCCGCACGAAGTTGCGCGTCCCGTCTATGGGATCGACGATCAGCCGCAACCCACCGTCCCGCCCCCCGGCGCCCTCCTCCTCTCCGAGCACACCAAGCTCGGGATTACGTTCTCGCGCCGCTGTGCGCGCCATCGCTTCGATCGCCCGGTCCGCCTCGGTCACGGGGCTCTGGTCCGCCTTCTCCTCAACCCGAAGCCCGGCGGCGCGAAACCACCGCATCGCCAACGCATCCGCGCGATCGGCGAGATCGGCGAGGAACGGCAGCCAATCGGTCACAGCCCGAGCTTCTGGATCATTGCCTCGAAGCGCGCCTGGCCCCGGAGCGGGTCGAGCAACGGGTTCACGCGAAGGTACGCGAGCCAGCCGCGGCGCTCGTCGAGCGCCCGCTCGGTCCAATCGAGCGCGCGCTCGTGATCGTCGAGTCCCAGGTACAACGTCGCGAAGGCCACCGGGGACACATAGTCGCGCCGGCGCTGGGCTTCGAGCTCGGCGAGGAGTCCTTCGGCCTCGGTGCGCTTGCCCGCGCGGGCGAGGACGTAGCCCAGCGCTGCGGTCGTGTACGTCGCGGCGCCGGGCAACGTCATTCCCTCGCGCAGCACGCGTTCCGCCTCGTTCCACTGATCTTGCTGCGCCAGGAGCAGACCGAGCACGCGATAGGTCTCGGCCGCCGTGGGATTCATTGCGACCGCGCGGGCCATGTGATAGCGGGCCTGGTCGTAGCGCCGGGCGTAGTAATAGACCCACCCCACGCTCCGGCGGATCGATACCGACGCCGCGTCGAGCTCCAGCGCCGTATGGGCTTCGACCAGGGCTTCGTCGAGTCGACCGCGTGCCGTTAGCCAGAACGCATACCACTGGTGCGCGGTCGCGTAGCGCGGGTCGAGCTCCAAGGCCCGCCGGAACTCCCGGCCCGCGCCCTCCCAGTCCCAGTCGTAGATGAACAGGCTCCACGCGAGGGAGGCGTGCGTTTCGGCCACTGTCTCGTCGAGCTCGAGGGCCTTGCGCGCGTACTGCTTGGCGAGCGCAAACCCCTCGGCGACGGGGACGCTGCGGTAATCCAGCTGCAGCGAGTAGGAGTCGGCGAGACCGGTGTACGCGGGCGCGTAGCGCGGATCTTCGGCGATCGCCTGTTCGAAGTAGCGAATGGCCTCGGTGATCCCTTCTTGTGTGCGTGTGTTCCAGGCGTAGCGGCCCCGCAGGTAGAGGCCGTAGGCCGTGATGTTCTCGGTGTGGCGCTTGGGGCTGGGCGCCGCGAACTCCGCGAACGGGGCGACGCGCAACGTGTCCACGATCGTCCGCGCGATCTCGTCCTGAATCGCGAACACGTCGGCGAACGTGCGATCGAAGCGCTCGGACCAGAGCAGCTGGCCGTCTTCAGTCGAGGTGAGCTGCGCCGTGATGCGGAGCCGATCCCCGGACCGGCGCAGCGTGCCCTCCAACACCCAGGCGGCGCCGAGGAGGGCGCCGATGGCACGGACATCCTGGGGCTTGCCTTTGAGCGCGAACACGGACGTTCGCGAGGCCACCCGCAGGCCGTCCACCTTCGCGAGCGCGTTGATCAGCTCGTCGGTGATGCCATCGCTGAGATACTCGTTTTCGCGATCGGGGCTCGCATTGACGAACGGGAGCACGGCGATCGAGCGGCCGATCACGGAGCCGATGGTGCCCGCTCCCGGCTGCTCGCGCTGGAGGGCCGCCACGAACTCGGCCACGGTGGGAAACCGCTCGCCGGGGTCCTTCGCGAGCGCGCGAGCCAGCGTTCGCTCGATGTGGGCGGGCGCATCGGGCCGCAGGGCCCGCACGGGCCGGGGCACGTCCGTCACCTGCTTGGCCAAGGTGGCCCGCGCTCCCATGCCGCGTACGGGCGGCTCGCCGGTGAGCATCTCGTACACCACGCACGCGAGGCTGTAGACGTCGCTCGCGCTGCCAATGTTCGGCTCTCCGCTCGCCTGCTCGGGACTCATGTACTCCGGGGTCCCGACGGCGATGCCGGCGTCCGTCACGCTTTCAGTTTCCGACGCGGAGTAGACCCGCGCGACCCCGAAGTCGGCCAGCAAGGCGTGCCCGTCGGCGAACAGGACGTTTTCCGGCTTCACATCCCGATGGACGAACCGGTTGCGGTGCGCGTAGTCGAGTCCGGCACCCACTTCCTGCGCGATGCGGAGTGTCTCTTTGAGCGCGAGACGCTTCTCCGCATCGAGCCGCTCGCGGAGCGACCCGCCCGGGACGAACGGCTGCACGTAGTACAGCATCCCGTTCGCCTCACCGGAATCGATGAGCGGCACGATGTGCGGGTGCGCCAGTCGCGCGGCGATCCCGATCTCGCGGAGGAATCGCTCGGCGCCGAGTGAGGCGGCGAGGCCGGGCCGGAGCACCTTGATCGCGACCTTGCGCCCGTGCTTCCTGTCTTCGGCCAGGTAGACGGTCGCCATGCCGCCACGACCAAGCTCTCGCTCGACCGCATATCGGTCGGCGAGTGCGGAGGCGAACGAGGCCAGCGTCTGGGTCATGGGGAGTGGAGCGGATGGGATTCGAACCCACGACCCCCTGGTTGCAAACCAGGTGCTCTCCCAGCTGAGCTACCGCCCCGAAGCAGCTTCAAGATAACGCCGTTCCAGACTGCGACGACCGACCATGTCGCGTTTTCGCCCTCCAATGTCGCAGAAACGCCCTAGTCACGCCGTCCCGGAGGCGTAGGCTCAAGGAGTACCGTCAGACCGATCCTGCGCCTACCACCGTCAGGAGGTGCCCGTGTACCGGTCAACCACCGCAGGTATTTTTTCCTTCGTCGTCCTGATCTTTGCCGCACCCGTCGCGGCGCAGGGTGTCCGCGCGCAGCTCGGTATCGGCGGCAGTCTCGCGTTCCCAACGAGCTTCTACCACGCGGACCCCTCCGGCGACGGCTTCACGCCCGCCCTCTATGGGCTGATGGTCGTCGACTTGAAGCTGCCGAACAGTCCGATCGGGTTTCGACTGGACGCGAGCACCGGTCACAACCCGGCGAACGACAGCCTCAAGGCCCATCTGTCCGCCGCGGTGAATATGCCCGCCGACGCCAAGACGTCGCTCGTTGGCGTGAACGCGAGCGTGACCTACACCCTGCAGCCGGCTTCGATAGGTCGCGGCTACCTGATGGCCGGGTTGGGCCTTCACCACGTCACGCTCACGGAAACGGCGAACGGTGTCAGTGTCGACACGTCCGCCACGAAGTTCGCCTGGAACGTCGGCATGGGGCTCACGGTCGGGACCGGCGCGGTGAGCGGGTTCATCGAAGCTCGCTACGTGGATGTCTCGGCGTTTGAGGGACTCAAGCCAACCTACTTCGCGACCACGACCGGGATCCGTCTCCGGATCGGCGGCTCGTAGCCTAGTGGTTCTCGGGCACGAGCTGCTTGACGTTCTTGAGCCGCTGGCGCGCGTCGTCGATCTGCTTCGCCAGCGCTGAGGGGGCCAGCGCGATGAACTGCGTGTAGTAGGCGATGGCGAGGGAGTCCTTCCCTTGCCCCTCGCGGACGTAGGCGAGCGGGAGGTACGGCTTCGCGAAATACGGATCCGCGTCGACGGCGAGGCGGAACTGCTCGGCGGCGGCGTCGAAGCTCTGCCGCGTCATCAACAGCACGCCGTAGAAGTACAGGATGTCCGCCCGTTTGGGCGCGAGCTGCGCCGCCAGCTCGTACTCCTTCATGGCGGCGCTCGTGTCGCCGGTTGCTAGGGCCATCCTGGCGAGCGCGATATGCGCGGGATAGAACGCGAGGTTCTCGACGAGCGCCTGCCCGTACGCGTCCCGCGCCGCCGCCCGTTTGTCCTGCGTCTCGCGCACCCGGCCGATGCTGTACGCCAACATCTCTTTGCTGTTGTACAAGCGCACGAGCGTCGATTCCTCGCTCTGTTGCTCGACGGTCCGCTCCGCCTCGAACTCGGCCGCGGCGCTGTCGTACTGCAGCATCGGAATGAACGCGCGGGCCCGGCTCGCGTGGAGCCCGTGCTCCTTCGGATTCCCCTTGATCGCGATCGCGTACTGTTTCACCGACTCGTCGAACCGCCCGCTCCCGTACGCGAGCCACCCCTTGAGCCCCGGATCGGGTATCATCGCGAGGTCCACCTCGCTGAACTCGCCCTCCGTCGCCTGGCTGATCGCCTGGAAGTAGTCCCGCGCCAGGACCGCATCGAGCTTCGTGTAGATCAACGGCTCGCGGATCAGCGCCTCGTATCTCAGCGAGTCAATCTTGGCGTTCTCTTTGCGATTCCGCGCGTTGTCGCTCACGAGCGCGAACATGTCGCGATGTTGCCGGCCCAACAGCAGCGCCGCCCATCGGCCGTACCAGGGTTCCGGGCCCGCCGGCTCGAGCCGCGCCGCCCAGTAAAACGCGTCCGCGGCCTTCTCGGGACGATCCGTCAGATGCTGCATGCCCCACTGGTAATACGCGCCAGCGCTGTTCGTGTCCCGCCCGGCGTCGAGCTTGGGGCGCTTCGGCTCTTTGACCTGTGCATCCTGGGCGGACAGCGCTCGTGCAGCCGCCAATACCATGGCGAAGGCGAGCGCAACTCCCCGGACGCGCGCGCGACGGAGCGGGACGGCCATAGAGATATGATGCATCGCGGCGGGCCGCCCGACTAGGGCGTTCTTGCGACTCGGAGGGGCGTGTTTGCGACAGCTAGCGCGCGACCGTGAGCGTATATCCCGCAAGGGAGCGGAGCTGGAAGTCCGCCGACGCCGCGACCCCCTGCACCACAGCGTGATACTGCGCCACCTTGGCGACGTCCGCCACGCCGATGGAAACGATGGCGCCGTCGCTGAGTGGCCCGGTGAGCGCGATCTTGGTGACCGTGGAGCGCGGCTCCGAGAACGCGCGGAGTCCCGCCCCCGCCGTCACGCTCGTGAGCGCTTGAGGGCCGGTGACCGTGAGGAGAATCGCGCCGTCCGCGCCCGCGTTGGGCGTGTGGAGCGAAACGGTCAGCATCCCCGCCACCGGGCCCGTGCCGCTGCTGCAGCTCAGGGCGCCGGCGAGGAGGAACGCGGCCAGGATGCCAGCCGCCATCCGGTTCATCGGGACGCTCCCTTCTTCTTCTGGGCACCGACCAACCGCGCCCGCTGTGGCGCCCAAAGCGGCGCGCCCGTAGCCTGCACCCAGGCGAGGAAATCCCCGAGGTCGAAGCCCCCGTTGTTGTTGCCGAGCTGGTCGAGATCCGCAAGCTGCGCGGTCGTGAGCGTACTCGTCCCATTGAAGAGCTGCGCCACCAACTCCGAGGTGGTGAAGGTTTCGAGGAATACAGCCCGCACCGTATAGGGTCGGGTCATGGGCAGCGTAATGGACGCGTTCTTCGTGATCGTGTCGCCGGCCCAGCCGAGGAACGCCCGCACGGCGCTCGTATCGGTCGCCGTGACGGTGACCGGCGTGCCGTCCGCGACAAAGGTGTCGGAGGGCACCGACCCCACGACCGTACCGCCGGCCGTCCCGGTGTAGCTGATCTGATGCGCGCGGGTGAGCGTCACGCTGAGTGTCTCGGGCGTCGCGCTGGTGACATAGTTGAAGGTGCGCTGCTGTCCGCCACTCCATTGCACGAAGATCTGTCTCGTCCGTCCGCCGGCGGTGAACTGGGTGTCCGCCACGCTGACCGTGTGGCTCGAGCTCGGCGTCAGGATGTCCCGGAACACGTGGTACGACACGGCATCGAACTGGATGAACGCGGTGGTGTCGTTCGCCCGCGCCACCCACACCGGATAGCCCACGCGGAATTGCATCGTGCCGTTCGGCACCAGCTGGGTGATCTGGTCCAGCACGAGCCCGGCAGGGAGGCTGTCCGCGTTGCGCAGCGCGGCCGGTGTACTCGTCGGCGTGAACGCCACGTTCCCGGTGGTCCCGGGGTAGACGTCGCCCGCGTCCCCACGGTCGGAGCAGCCGGCAGCAGGCGTTCCGGTGCACCGGGGACCGCCGGGATTGGCGTCAAGATTCGCGAAACCGTCCGCCTGCACGACGGCGAGTCCGTGGATGGGGCCCGCGTTGACGCGATTGTCCTGGTCGATGCCGTGTTGGGCGATCTGCTCGGAGTCGACGTGATAGACGATCAAGCCACCACCGCACGGTGGAGGCGTGCCGGTGTTGTACCAAATTTGGCAGTGATAGTGCAGCATCGAGCTGTCAGACTCGACGGCCTGGCGGTTCTCGAGCAGGAAGTACTCGCCGCGCGGGTTCGCCCCATCCACCGGCAGGAAGAACGCGGTGTCGGACGTCGGGGCGGCACCGACACTGTACGTGCCCCCCTTCCCGAGGGGCGCGATCGTCACCCATCCGAGCTCGTTGAGTGACCACGCGTCCATTCGCGACGGGCTGAATGGCGAGGTGTAGTTCCCCGAACCCATCAGGCTGTACTCGCCGTCGCCTTCGCTGTTCTGGTCCGTATCGTACAGATCCGGTAACCCGAATCCGTGCCCCGTCTCGTGGGCCACGGTCCCGATCGGCATGATCTGGGTCGCGTCGCACGAGCCTTCACCACCGACGCCGCTTTCGAGGATGTAGTCGGATATCTGTACGTGCGCGATCGTATCGGCCACGATCTCGGTCGAGTGCGTCACGTAGGATGATCCGATCAGGGAAAAGCGGTGCGCCCAGAGATGGTTGTTGTTCAGACCCCCGCACGCCCCGTCGATTGCCGGCTGGATGAAGGCCACGAGGTCCACAAAGCCGTCCCCGTTGAAGTCGTACTGCGTCCAGTCGACCTGATTGTCGAGCTTGCGCAGCGCCTCGCGCAAGCCACCCTGCATCCGCAACACCGCCTGCGAGCTGAACAGGCCATTGCAGTTGTTGTTGTTGTACGGATTCCCGGTGCAGGTCCCGGGGATTCCGGTATAGGTGACCTCGTTGGAGTCGAGTGCCGCGTAGCCGTACGTCTGCCCCTGTACGCTCAACAGGCCGTTCGACATCTGCTCATAAAAGGTGCGGTAGGTGTACGGACGGCCGGCGGACGCACCCGTCGGAGTGGGGGCGAACAGGACCTGATCGTACTGAGTGGTGCTGCGAATCTGGCTCGACGGCGTGTCCTTGAACTTGAACAGGACGGCCGGAACCTTGAGCACGCCCGACACCGCGGCATTCGACCGAGCCGGCGTGGCGCCGGCGAGCGCCGCGCCGCCCCCCGTCGTGATTGGCGCGTTCAGCGCCGGGAAGTTCCGGCGCGAGAGCAGCTGCCGGCGCAGCGTGCGCACCGCGCGTGCATCCCGCCGCCACACGCCGTCCTTGCGGAAATCGAAGCCCCGAATCTCGTGCCGCACGGGCGGGAGCCCTTGCTGGGCACGTCCCGTTGCGGGAATGAACGATGCGACGATCAGGAAAGCGGCCAGGCGTCCGGGCGTCACGCGCATCCTCACGGGTTTCGAGGGGTCAGGTGCGGCAATCTAGCCTATGCGGGGCGCGCCGGAGAAGCTGTGCGGCGCCTCACGCCCCGACCCGCGAGGATCACGCCTAACGCCATGAAACCGATCACGCCCCCTACGACCTTCGCCTCGTAGATCCACGGCGCCGGCTCGTCGGCTGGAGGGACGAAGCCGAGCACGATCGAGAAGAGCACGGCGATGAATCCCACGAGCCCTACGAGGGCGGTCCGGGTGTCGCGCACGCGCCGCAGCCGGAGGTACGCGGCGAACAGATACAGGTAGGGGATGAAGAAGAGGATCAACGTCGTCTGGGTGAGGACGAGGTAGGCGTTCTTGACCGTCGTGCCCGCGAGACTCGCGATCACGAAGACGGTCGCCACCACGCCCTGCGTGAGCAGTCCCACGTAGGGCGTCTGCCAGCGAGGGTGGATGCGGCCGAACGCGGGGGGCAAGGCGCCGTCTACGCCCGCGACAAACGGCAGGCGGGCCGAGCCCGCGAGCCATGCGCCAACGCCCCCGAGGTTGCCCAGGACGAGGAGGATCGCCACGATCCCCGCCGCCGGCGCGAGCCAGGGAGCCCCGAGCCGCTCGACGAGCGCCGCCGTCGCCTGCGGCATGCCGTTCGTGATGCTCACCGTCTCGTGTGGCAGCGCCACGAGCATGGCAGCCGTGCCGATCAGATACATGGCGACGATCGCGAACCCCGAAAGGGCGATGCCGCGGCGCAGCGTGCGCGCGGGGTCGTGGATCTCGTCCCCCAGCGTCGGCGCGAGCTCGAGCCCCGCGAACGCGAAGGTCATGGTCGCGAACAGATTGATGGACTGGAGATCGAGCGACGCCGGCACCAGCGCGCGTGTCGTGACCGCCGTTGCGCTGCCGTGACTCGCCAGTGACCAGACCGCGAGTCCGACGAAGATCAATCCGGGCAGCCACGTGCCGTGCCCGCCGAGATTCTGGAGACGCTTGCCCACGCGCAGCCCGACCACGTTCATGCCCACCGCCAGCCAGAGGCCGGCGAGCGAAACGAACGCGATGAACCAGCTGTCCTCTCCCAGGTGCGCGAAGCGCGAGCCCGCGGCGTAGGCGGCGATCGCCGCGGTGGAGAGGAGCAGCGAAGGGAAGTAGAACAGGTTGTTCACCCAGTAGCCCCACCCGGCGACGAAGCCGTGCAGCGGGCCGAACGCGCGCTGGACCCAGCGGTAAATCCCGCCCGCACCCGGATCGATGTCGGACAGCTCGCGAACCGCCGCGGCGGAGGGCAGGAAGAAGATCACCATCGCCACGAGCCACAGGCCAAGGCTCGCGAGCCCGAATTGACTCGCGGCGGTCGTCAACCAGCGCAGGCCCACGATCGCGGAGATGTTGAACAGCACCACGTCGCGGAGCCGCATGACCCGCGGCAGCTGCGGATTCACGCCCACGGGCCGACGCTGTCTCTAAGGAGCAGTTGGGTGCACGGTCGCCGCGAGCCACCCGATGCCGCTGCCGAGCACCGCTCCGCCAATGACGTCGGTGGGAAAATGCTGGCCCGCGGACACGCGCAACGCGGCGACCGCGGCGGCCGCCCCGTACGCCAGCAACGCGTTGCGCGTCCGATGCGGCAGGTGCTCACGGCCCGCTATCACGAAGTATGTTGTGGCTGCCGCGAACGCCACGGACGCGTGCCCCGACGGGAACGAACGACGGTTGTCTGGATCCGACGCTGCGGCGGGTGCCTCTGCAGTGTACAGCACGGGCCGGCTCCGATGGGCGAACACTTTGACCCAATACGTCGTCGCATAGGTCCATATGAGGGCGTTCGACAGCACGGCGACGTTTCCGCGGGCTTGCGCCGGCGTCGTGCCGTGGATCGACGAGAACCCCGAGAACGCCATCACCCCGATCAGCGTGACCGTGCTGGCCGTTGCGGCAGACCCAGAGAAGGTGTGCAACGCGATCCGATCGAACCCGGAGAGGGATCCCGGATCGCAGGGGGCGCACGGCGGCGGACCGCTGGGCAGCTTCGCGATCTTTGGGATCTCGCCTAGTACGCCAGCGGTGAGGACCGACGCCCCGTCCCACCAGGTGACGCGATATGGCGCCTGCGCCGCCGCGGCGCGAACGAGGAGAACCAGTACCGTAAACGGCGCGGTGAATCGACGCAATTGGGGTCTCGTTGGAAACGGGCGGCCTTCAACTTACGTACTGTCGGCCGCGCGCGCTCGACGACACGCATCTCGTGTGGCCTTGCAGTTTTAGGGCCTCGCCACTAACCTGTAGGCTGCATTTTCTCCAACTCGCTCCCGGGGGCCCGTGAATACCGAGACCCTGCAGCACGTCGCCTTGTTCGATAAGTGCAAGAGCTTCACGAAGGCCCGGGAGCTGCAAGCCGTCGGCCTCTATCCGTATTTCCGCCCCATCTCGCACTCCGAGGACACGGTCGTCGTCATCGAGGGCAAAGAGCGGATCATGATGGGCTCCAACAACTACCTGGGGCTCACGCATCATCCGGAGGTGCTGGCGGCGGCCAAGCAAGCGCTCGAGCGCTACGGGTCGGGGTGCACGGGGAGCCGCCTCTTGAACGGCACGCTGGACCTGCACGAGCGGCTCGAGCGGGAGCTGGCGCAGTTCTTCGGCAAGGAATCGTGTCTCGTCTTTTCGACCGGTTACCAGGCCAACCTCGGCGTCATTTCGGGCCTCGTGGGTCGCGGCGACGTCGTGTTCCTCGACAAGCTGGATCATGCCTCGATCGTGGACGGCGCCAAGATGTCCTACGGCGAGACCGTGCGCTTCAATCACGGCGACCTGGGAAACCTCGAGCGCAAGATGCAGCACGTGCCCGCGGGGACCGGCATGATGATCATCGTCGACGGTGTCTACTCGATGGAGGGAGACATCGCCGACGTTCCGAACCTGCTCAAGATCGCGCAGAAATACGGCGCGGCGCTCGCGGTCGACGACGCACACGCCGTCGGGGTGCTCGGCCCGCGTGGTGACGGGACCGCTGCGCACTTCGGCCTCACTGACGACGTGGACCTGATCGTCGGCACGTTCTCCAAGTCGCTCGCGTCCATCGGCGGGTTCGCCGCAGCCTCGGAGAGCGTCATCCACTTTCTCAAACACAACTCCCGCCCGCTCATCTTCACGGCCGCGCTCCCGCCCGCCAACACCGCGGGCGTGCTCATGGCGCTGCACATCCTGCAGCGGGAGCCCGAGCGACGTGATTGCCTGTGGCAGAACACGCGCCGCTTGCAGGATGGACTGCGCACGATCGGCTTCGACATCGGCCCGACCGAGACGCCGATCGTACCCGTGCTCATCGGACCGCTCGAGAAGACGTTCCTGTTCTGGCGGAAGCTGTTCGAGGCCGGCGTCTTCACGAACCCCGTCGTGCCCCCCGCGGTGCCGCCATCGCAGTGCCGGCTGCGGACGAGCCTCATGGCGACGCACAAGTCGCAGCAAATCGACCACGCGCTGGAGGTGTTCGCCCGGCTCGGGAAAGAGCTGGGGGTCATCTGAGCACTCCGCAGATCGTGCCCGTCACGGACGGGCGCGGTCTGAATCGGTTCATCGCTTTTCCCTACGACCACTACCGCGGTGACCCGCTGTGGGTCCCGCAACTGCGGATGGACGTCCGCACGCTCTTGTCCCCCACCAAGAATCCGTTCTTCCAGCACGCCGAGGCCCAGTACTTCATCGCCCAGCAGAACGGGCGCGTCGTGGGGCGCATCGCTGCCATCAAGAACGACGCGCACACGCGCGAGCACGGCGACCAGGTCGGGTTTTACGGCTTCTTCGAGTCCGTGGACGAGCAGAGGGTGGCGGGCGCGCTCTTCGACGCGGCCGGCCGTTGGCTCCGCGAGAAGGGGTTCCGGGTAATGCGCGGACCCATGAGCCCGTCCATCAACGACGAGTGCGGGCTGCTAGTGAACGGCTTCGACACCCCACCGACCCTCATGATGCCGCACAACCCCGCCTACTATGTGGGGCTACACGACCGCTACGGATTCACGAAGGCGAAGGACCTTCTCGCGTTCGAAAGCGCGGGCGTTCAGATGCCGGACCGCATCGGGCGCGCCGCCAAAGTGATCGCGGAGCGCAAGGGGATCACGCTCCGGCCCCTCAATCTGAAGCGATTCAAAGACGAGGTGGAGCTGGTCAAGGCGCTGTACAACCAGGCCTGGGAGCGCAACTGGGGGTTCGTCCCGCTCACGGAGGCGGAGATCGACCACCTGGCCAAGCAGCTCAAGCCGATCGTGGTGCCGGATTTGATCTGCTTCGCCGAGCGGCAGGGGAAGGTCATCGGGTTCGCGGTAGCCCTTCCGGACCTCAACGTGGCGCTCAAGCACAACCCCTCGGGCCGTCTCTACGGCCTCCCCAAGATCCTGTGGTACGCGCGCAAGATTCACCGCTGTCGCATCCTGCTGCTCGGCACGATCAAGGAATACCGAGGGAGCGGTGTGGACGCGTTGATGTATCACTGGATCTGGACGAAGGGCGGGGTCCTCGGCTTCCACTGGGGCGAAGGCGGGTGGATCCTCGAGGACAACGCCGCGATGGTCAACGCCGCTCACCAGCTCGGCTTCCGTCCTTACAAGACGTACCGGATCTACGACAAGTCCCTGTGAAGGCATTCGTCACCGGCGGGACGGGCTTCGTCGGTGCGCATCTCGTGCAGGCGTTGCGGGCGCGAGGCGACGAGGTGACCTGCCTCGTGCGCGACCCGGCCAAGGCATACGCGCGTGGCTGGAGCGACCTGCACCTGATTCAGGGGGACCTGGACGACGCGGCCGCGCTGGCGCGCGGATGCGCGGACGCGGAGGTGATCTATCATGTCGCCGGACGGATCAGCGCGCGCGACCTGTCCGACTTCATGCGCGCGAACCGCGACGGCACGGCCAACGTGCTCGAGGCCGCCGGGCCGGGCTGGGCGGGCCGCTTCGTCCTCGTGTCGTCGCTCGCGGCCGGCGGGCCGACTGGGCCGGGGCAGCCGATCGATGAGACCCGCCCCCCGTCGCCGGTCACCCCCTACGGGCAGAGCAAGCTCGCCGCCGAAGTCCTGGTCCGCGCGATGGCTCGCTCGTGGACGATCGTGCGGCCACCCGCCGTCTACGGGGAGTGGGATCGCGAGTTTCTCAAGGTCTTCCGCCTGGCGCGCCTGGGTTTTGCGCCGGTGTTCGGGGACGGCTCGCAGGAGCTATCGGTCATTTACGCTGGAGACCTGGCGGCCGCGCTGGTGGCGGTGGCCGTGACTCAGGTTGCAGCCAACCGGTCGTATTACGCGACGCATCCGGCGGTGACGACCAGCCGGGAGCTCGTCAAGGCGATCGGGCTAGCGGTCGGGCGCGCGCCGCGTATCGTTCCGCTCCCCGCGCCTCTCGCCCGCGGGCTTCTCTGGACCATCGGCTCGATCGCGCACGTGGCCCGCCGCGCCACAGTGCTGTCGGCCGACAAGGCGGCCGAGTTTCTCGCGCCGGCGTGGACGTGCCGAGCCGACGCGTTGATGCGTGACACCGGCTGGCGCGCGGAGACCGATCTGGCGGCCGGGCTGCGACGCACGGCGGCGTGGTATCACGCGGAGAGGTGGCTGTGAGCGAAACGCTGACGACGTTCCGTCGTGCCATCATGCACCGCTTCACGGCGGTGGACATCGTCACCGTGCTCTACGTCGTCTTCGCGACGGCCGCGGTCATCGCCTTCTCGGGCTCAGATCACGCCGGCTGGTATTGGTTGCTCACCGCGCACGCGCTCATCGTCGTGCTGGTACTGCTCGCGCCTGCCGCGCGCCGCGCCGGGCCGCTGGGCCGGTTCGTGGGCGATTGGTACCCGATGCTGCTCCTCGGCGGGCTCTACGCGGAAGTCGGCGTCGTCAACGTGGATCTGGGCTTCCAGTACGATCAGGTCATCCAGCGGCTCGAGCTCTGGGTGTTCGGCTCGCAGCTCTCCTACCGGTGGATCCGCGAGATGCCGAATCCCGTCCTGTCCTGGGTGCTGCACACCTGTTATCTCGCCTATTACGCCATCCTGTACGCGTCACCGCTCGGCCTGTGGATCAGCGGACGCCGGGACGCAGCGCGGCGCACGATCTTCGCGGTGATGGTCACCTTCTATTTCTGCTACGTCTTCTTCCTGTTCTTCCCCGTGGCGGGCCCACGGTACACCTTCGAGCTCGCCCACAATGCCGCCACGGAGGTGTGGCCCGCGCGGCTCGCGCAGTGGCTGCTCGATCGCGGCGATTCCTGGGGCGCGGCGTTTCCGTCGTCGCACGTGGCCGCCGCCGTGGTCGCGTGCGCCTGCGCGCTGCGCTACTGGCGCCCGCTCGGCCTGATCCTCGCGCCCCTCACGCTGGGGCTCGTCTTGTCGGTGGTCTACGGGCAGTTTCACTACGCGGTGGACGCGGTGGCCGGGCTCATCGTGGCGTGCGCCGTGCTCGCCTCCCTGCGCATCTACGGCACCGCGCCCGCCGGCGCGCCGGCGCCGCTGGCCGAGCAGAAGCTCGAGACCGGCCCGGCCTAGCCCTCGCGCGCGGCCGCGCGCGAGGCGACGGTGTCGAGGTCGCCACCGAGCGCGTCCATCTTGACCTGAAAGCGGCAATCGACGACCAGCAACCCCACCACGTAGGCCGCCAGATTGACCAGGAAGATGATGCTGAAGATCAGCGGGTAAGGGAGCCAGAGGCCGAAGTACAGCGCAAAGCGCTTCACCCCGGGATCGAGCTTCGAGCGGTCGGCGATGCTCGTCATGAGCAAAATCGCGACGAGTGCGAGCAGCACCAGCTTCCACGACACGACCCCGCTCCAGGCGAAGCCGGCGAAGATCGCCGCCTCCGAAAGCCGGTCCACCAGTGTATCGAGGCGTCGTCCCGCATCGGATGTGAGCCCGTACATCCGCGCGATGCCGCCGTCGATGCCGTCCAGCACCTGCCCGAACGCCATCAGCACGAGGCCCCACCCCAGGCGGCCCGCGGCGACGGCAACACCGGCGCCCACGCTCGCCGCCAGCGTCGCCCAGGTCACCTGTGCCGGCGACAGCCCCAGCGTGACGTGGGAGAAGCGGAGCACGGGGCGGATGATCCGATCGAGTCCGCGGCCGATGCCCGGCGCGAAGTCAAACATGGCGTCTCATCCAGAACACGAGCGCGTTCAGGACGACCAGCACGGTGGCGAGCGTCCATTCCTTGACCTTGTCCGGGACCCCCGTGAGCCAGCCGCGCGTCACCCACGGCGAGTACGGATAGAACGGCATCTTCTCGAACCGGACGCTGTAGTCCATCGCGACGTGGATCGCGAAGAAGATGATGGGCACGACGCTCCCGAGGAACACGCAGAGCGGCACGATCCAGAGCAACGCGACCGGCTCCTGCAACGAGGACCGCCAGTAGTAGCCGCGCTTGTCCCGCAGGCCGACGGCTTTCAAGTAGAAAGGCGCCTTTACGGCGTGATCCACGTCGACGCCCATGCCGAACGCGTAGGCGAGCACGCGATCTCCCCCCTCGAGTCCCATGGCCTGGACGCCGAGTGTCGTGGCGAGAAAGTGCGTGACGATCGTCACGGGGCCGCGGCGCGCTCCGTCGCGCGCCGGCCCGAGAGCCACACCAGGCCGAGTCCCCCTCCGATCCACGCGAGGTCGCGCACCCGGCTCACGATGGCGGTGTAGACGCCCAACCCGGGATCGAAGCCGAGGAGTTGGAACACGAGATAGAGCGAGCCCTCCTTGATCCCGACCTCGAAGGGCACGATGAAGATCACGTTCTGGATGAGTGAGGTGAGACCGCCGATCACGTACGCTTGGGCGAACGTGATGTTCAGGCCGACGCCCATGGCAATGAGCATGTACTCCACCATGAAGATCGATCGACTGACGTACTCGAGCACGAGCGCCTGGACAAAGCGCCGCGGCCGCCGGTGGTAGAAGTCCGTGATCTGCTCGTCCATTTGCGCCAGCGTCGCGCGCTTCGGCTCAAGGCGGCGGGCCAGATGGTCCACGACGGGGATCCGGTGCATGACGTCGAGCAGCCGCTCGAGACCGCCCCTCCGGTGACCGGTCAAGAGCAGCAGCGTGAGCGCCGACAACACCGCGAACGAGACGGCGAGGCTCGCGAGGACGGGGCCGCGGTGGGGAAGCAACACGACACCGAGCACGACCGCCGTCAGAAAGCTGAGCAGCATCCCCAGTGTGTGCAGGATCTGATAAATCACGACGGAGCCGGCCGCGCGCCGCAGCCCGAGCCAGGGCGCGACCGCAGCGATCTTGAAGGGCTCGCCCCCCACGTTGACCATCGGTGTCACGAAGTTGAGCGAGAATCCGGCCGCGAGGATCGCGTAGGTCCGCCAGAAGGGCGGATGGCTCGGCTCGTCGGCCATCGTGAGCCACCATGCCCACGCGTTACAGAGATATACGACGCCGTAGAGAAGGAAGATGGGGAGGAACAACCAGCCGGTCCGCGCCGCGTCGGACAGCAGGTGCCCGACCCCAATGCGCGCGACGAGGTAGGCAAAGACCGCCGCGCCCAGGGCGAACGCCAGCAGTTGGATCCTTCGGCTCACGCGTCGTCCGGAATCGCGACGGTCCGCCCTGTCCGCGCGGCCGCGTACGCGTCTTCGACGACCCCCGCCACGCGTCGGATATCTTCCAGAAACGGACGCCCCGCCGTCGTCGCATCGCCGCGATCGAGCGCTGCTACGAACGCCTCGAACAGGCAGGCGAACCAGCGATGGTACGCGGTCTTCTCGAGCTCCGCCGAGAAGTCGTGCCGCTCCACGTGCCCGCCCCGCTCGAGGCGCAGCTCACCGCCCGCCCACTCGATCGACCCCGCGTCTCCGACGAACCGGATCCGGTTCTCGCGCGAGCGCGCGGCCCACGTGAAGAACATGTTCACGAGGCGGCTGGGATACTCGAACCGGAGCGACGCCGTATCCTCGACCTCGTAGCCGGCATGCCGCAGCCTGCCGGTCCACGCGCCCACGGCGCCCGGCATGCCCGCGATATCGAGGAGCTGGTACACGAGATGCGTCCCGTGATCGAGCAGGACACCGCCCCGCCCGGCCGCGCTGGTGCCGCGCCACGGGGTCGTGCCCGCGGTCGCCTCACGCCCAGGGTCGGCGGTGACCCGATAGACCGAAAACTCCGCCAGGTGCCACGATCCGATCACGCCCGACGCCAGCCATTCCTTCACGCGCACCCAGACCGGGTTGTAACGGTACTGGTGACACGGCATCACGAGGCGGTCATTCGCACGCGCCGCGGCCGTGATGCGGCTGGCTTCGGCGCGGGTGAGGGCCACGGGTTTTTCGCAGACCACATGATAGCCGTGCTCGAGCCCCCAGAGGGTCAACTCCAGGTGCGACGCGGTCGGCGTGCAGATATCGATGAAGTCTACCGGCCCCGCTTCCCCAAGGGCGTCGCGGTGCGGGAGGATCGGAATGCCGTCGACCGGGGGGACGTTCCTCGCACTGTCAACCAGGGCGACGACGTCGACGCGCGCGTGGAGTGGACCGCGGAGGGCCGGAAGATGCGATTGCCGCGCGATGCCACCAGCTCCGATGACGGCACCGCGGTACCGCTTCGGCTCAGGTGACGCGGGCGTAGCCATTGCGCTCGACCTCGAGCAAGCCGCCCAGCGCCGTGGCGTTCCACTCGTGGATCCACAGGAGCACCACGAGGAGCAGGCTCATCCACACCGCTTCGATCCAGAGGAAGGTCGACACGTGGGCGGTGAGGGCGACGATGCCGAGCAGGAGAAACCGGATGTTCTGGCCGAGCCACGCGCACATCGGGAGCACCACGCTCTGCCGCGCGCGGTACTCGGCGCGAAACTCCTCGGGTACGCTTCCCCGGCGCAGGAGGCGAACGAGCTTGACCGAGCGGGGGAACAGCTGCGATTGGCGCAGGACGTAATCGCGGTAGACCCGTGCGCCGAACTTTTCCAGGAACGTCGTCGGCGGATGCTGGTCGAGATCCTCCGGCAGGTCCAGCTCGCCTCGGTTGCCAATGCCGATCGAGAGAAAAGCGTTGCGCACAAAGTCGACGGCCGCGCTCTGATAAGTGTGGGCCAACCCCGCCGCGGCCACGAGGAGGAATGCTCCCGGCCACCAGTAGCCGGAGTGGATCAGCCGGTAGATAAGATGAAAGTAGAGATTGATGAACCGGAGGCTGTCGCTCGCGCCGTCGAGCGCGCGACCCAGCCGGGTCGACGAGCCACGCAGCCGCGCGAGCTGTCCATCGGCCGAATCGAAGATGTCCGACACGATGAACAGCGCAACCCCGATGAGGTTCGTCCAGCGGTCTTGATAGGCGAACAGATGGCCCGCGATGACGCCGATCACCAGCGACCACAGCGTGACCTGGTCCGCGGAGACACCGGTGGGCGCCAGCGCCCGGGCGATGCGAATGCCGATCGGGCGGAAGAAGTGGAGATCTACCCACTCCTCGACGGCCTGCCCCTTATGCGATAAGTCGCTCGGCGGCTTCACCCAGTACGTCCTTCATGGTGGCGAGTGCGCCCATCGCCTGCTCCTCCTCGATCACGAGTGGAGGATTGATGCGAACCTCCGGATTATAGATCATCGCCAGCACGCCGCGCGAGAGCAGCGTGTCGAAAATCCAGCGCGCCGTCTTCTTATCGAGGAGCTTCCGCGTCCCCGGGACAACCAGGTCCATCCCCAGCAGCAACCCGCGCCCGCGGACATCCGACACGATCGGCAGCTCGGATTCCCAGCGCTTCATTTCCGCCAGCATCTTGGCGCCGAGCCGCCGCGCGTGGTCCACCAGTCCGTCTTCCACGATGGTCTGGATGGTGACATGCGCCGCCGCGGCCGCGAGCGGGTTGCCGCCGTACGACGACGAGCTGCCGCTCGGATTGGCCCACGGCTTCGAGAACGCGATCTCCTCACGGGCGATCACGCCGCTCATCGGGAAGCCGCCGCCGAAGCCCTTCCCCACCGTCATGATGTCGGGGAGGACGCCTTCGTGCTCGATCGCGAACATCTTCCCGGTGCGCCCGAACCCCGTGATCATCTCGTCGCAGATCAACAGCGCGCCGAGCTGATCGGCCAAATCGCGGAGCAGCTTCAGGTAGCCCGCCGGGGGGACGATGTTGCCGGCGGTGCCCTGAATCGGCTCGACGATGATCGCCGCGACGTCCTTCGTAGTTTCGAGCTCGATCTTCTTGCGCAGGAAATCGACGCAATGCCATTCGCACGACGGGAAGGTCTTGTCGAAGGCGCAGCGGGCACAAGAGGCGTACGGCGACAGGTAGGCGCCCGGCATGAGCGGGCCGAGCGCATGCTTGAAGCTCGAGCCCAGGAGCGGCAGGATCCCGCCCGTTTTCCCGTGAAACCCGCCCCAGAACCCGATGACTTCCGTGTGCCCCGTCCGCGACTTCGCGAGCCGGAGTGCCGCTTCGACCGCCTCCGCCCCGCTCGAGTAGAACTGGGTGCGGTTGAGGTCGCCCGGCGTGAGGTCGGCGATCAGCTTCACGAGCGCGGCCCGATGCTCCGTGGTGAAACTGCCCACGTGCACGCGGGCCACTTGCCGCTGCATGGCGGCCACGAATTTCGGGTGCGCGTAGCCGAGGCTCGCCACACCGACGCCCGCCAGCAGGTCGACGTAACGGTTGCCGTCGACGTCGAAGAGCACGGCGCCTTCCCCGCGGTCGATCGACAGCTGGCTGAACAGCGCCACGCTCTGCGTGCCGGGGGCGAGGAACGTCGCCTCGGCGTCGAACAGCGCTTTGGATTTGGGCCCGGGAACCTGAATACGGTGCAAGGTATGGGTCACGAATGTTTCCGGTGAGCGAAGCGATGGGTGATGTAGGCCGCGATCGCTCGCGCCGCGTCGTCGCGGAACGGAGCGAAGCTCGGCCAGTCGTTGATGTCGATCAGCACGGGACGGTCGGGCTCGGGGAACGCGACGTCTCCGCCGAACACCTCGAGGCCGAGGATGGCCGCGGCTTCGAACGCGAGGGCCTTGAGGCGGTTCTCGTCCACCACCGGCCGCGCACCGCCGAATCCCGCGTCCGAGCCGTACCAGTTGAAGAACCGGCCGTCCGTGACGCCGTAGAACTTCACCACCGGGCCGGGCACGTGCTCCTGGAGCGCGACCCAGGGAATGCCGCGCCCGGTGAACGCGCGTAACGCCGTCGCCACATCGTCGAGGGACGTCGCGAGCACGTCCTCCGGGCGCTCGGCGTGCACGTCGCCCCGCTTGATCCAGACTTTCTGATGGTCCGGGCTCAGGGCGCGCAGCTGCTCGGGGGGCGGCAGTGGCGCCGAGCTCGCGTGGATCAGCGTGCGCGGAAACGCCAGCATGCTGTCGCTCAGACGCTTGACGAGCCGGTAGCGGTGGCAATTCAACGCGCTCGAGGGGCGGTTGACGACGACGACGCCGTCGGACTCGAGCGGCATCAGCTGCTCGGCCGCGAGCGATCCTTGGCACATGTTGAGGTAGAGCTCCGCCGCCGGGAGCCGCCCCTGCTCCACTTCGCGCTCGGAGGTCTTCACCGCCCGCCACCCCTGGGCTTCGAGCTGCCCGACCGTCGCGTCGAGGATCGCGGTGTCGTTCACCCGGTGTTGTTGCGGCGAGTACGACGGGCTCCGGTAAATCGCGACCAGTTGCGCCAAGGCGGTGTCGCTCCTCGGGTCCGACGGTTCAGGCCTCACGCGTGGCGAGCCACGCGTTGGCGTCTTGGAGATCTGATGGCCGATCGATATCGATGATGCGCGGAACTTCCACCGCCTTCACCCGGCGCCCATCTACCACCTGCGCCTTGAGGAAGCCGCGCATCTTGGTGCCGCCGCGGGCCACCATGTCCCCCGCGGCGCGACGGATCCCGGCACTGAGGCCGTATACGCCGCCCGTGACGCACGGGGGCGCGAGCGGCTCGTCCGAGACGGTGCGGACATCGCCCTCCCCCAGCCGGCTCACGTACACCGGAGACTCGTCATCCACGTACGGCGTCACAGCGAGCACCATGTCCGCGCCCTCCCCGAGATACTGCTCGGTGGCCCGATACACCGCTCGCCAATCGACGGGCCGCATCACCGTGTCCACCATGCTGCAGAACACCGGGCCCGCTGGAACGGCCCGCAACCCCTCCACCAGCGTGTGCAACGACGAGGGGGTGCGGCAGTCTACCAATGTAAGGGGGGGCCCAAACCGCCGGTCGTCAAGCAACCGGCGGACATCCGGGAAATCCACCCGGAGCGCGCAGGTCAAAGTCCGGCACCCCAGCGACGCGAAGGTCTCGAGCAGCCCCACGATCTGCGGCCGGCCCGCGACCTCGACCAGGGCTTTGGGCACCCGGATGCCGCCGGACGCGAGCCGCGACCCTTCCCCCCCCGCCAGGATGAGCCCGTGCACGTCAGGCGAGCACCCGTTCGACGTCCGGAAGCCGAGGGATCCGCGCGGTGGGAGCGGGCCCGTCCGGCGCCAATCGGTCGGTGGACGCGAGCCAACAGGTACGCATGCCGACGCTCGCGGCGCCGCGGATGTCCGCGTCGAAGTTGTCGCCAACCATCCATGCGCGTTGGGCCGGCGCGTGTAGCGCGGCCAGCGTATGGACAAAGATGCGGGCGTCTGGCTTGCTCCACCCAACGACCGTGGAATCGCTGACCACGGTGAACAATTTCGCCAGGTCGAGCTCTTCCAAACAAGGCTCGAGATTGCCGGTGAAGTTGGACACGATCCCCAGCCGGTACCGCCGGCCGAGCCGTTCCAGGACCGGCCGGTTGCGCGCGACGACGGCCACCGCGTCGGCGTGCAGCCGCTCCGCCATGCCCTCGGCGTCCACGGGGTCCGGCAAGCGGGCCGCGAGCAAGCGAGCCTGCGCGCCGATGGCGGCGCGAAACCCGAGCGTGCGAATGTCCGGGAGCCGCGCGAGGGCGTCGTCTGTCGTCTTGAAGATTGGGTCGAATGCCGTGAAGTCGAGCGAGCCGCCCGCGGCGCGATAGGCGGCGTGAAACCGGGGACTCCAGTACACCCCGTCAGCGTCCAGCGTGCCACCGAAGTCGAACAGCACGACCTCGGTCGATGGGCTAATGGTGGCCGTGCCCGGCGTGGCCGTGTGCTGCCTTCATGGGCATGGACATCGGCTTGCTCCCCATGTCCATGTCCATCATCCCGCCCTCGAGCCGCATGTAGTGGCGATAGTCCTGTTGATACAGCGAGTCTCGCGGATCCGCTGCGGGCCATTGGACACCGTGATCGGGAACGAAGATCCCGCCGACCACGCCCATCCCGCCGTCCGGAATCGGCGCGCCCGTCGGGTTGTCGTACGACACCGTGACCCGATAGAGGTGGTCCGGGACGATGTGCACGCCCAGACGGGTCCACCCGTACAGCATGGCGACCGGGACGGACTCGATTCGCCCCGCGGAGTCGGCGACGGGGGCGGCGCGATAGATGCTCTGCCCCGTCGTGGCATCGGCGAATTCGATCACCCGGCCGTAGTCGTGCATGTGCCCGCCCAGGCCGATGATTTTCCCGGCCACGGCGGGCCGGCCCTCGTACGTACGCGAGGAGCGTCCTGGCGGGAGCGTGAACGACTTGTCTCCGACGGGAAACGCCACGTCCATTTGCCAGGGGGACGCGCGGAACAGGGGCCACGGCCTCCCGCCCGGCGTAAAGTTCATCACCAATCGGACCCGCGCCTGGTGGTACGCCGTCGCGGTGAGGTTCTCGACCATCGCGCTCGCGACGACGTGTTCCCCCCGCTGCAGCGGCAACCCGAAGAGCAGCCAGGGGAGGCGGACGGTTCCCGTCTCGTGGCCTGCCGCCAGCAGGCGTCGCGAGATCGGGAGAAACAGCTCGCGGTGATCGGGATCGATGAGGTTGAAGTGATGGATCAGCTCGTCGGGCAAGATCGCCCCGCTGCTGTCCACGACCTCCACGCGAAAGCCGTAAATGGATCCCGTTTCCGGGATCTCGAGCGTCGCTACGGCGGGTTGGGCGATTGCGTGATGCGGCGTCCGCGCCGGCATGTCGACCGGGGCGAGGTCGATAATGAGGACGCTGGCACGGGGATCGACGAAGATACGAGCGTCGTTCGCGTCGGGCGGCACCGTTCGGTCGCTCGCGGCCAGCAGGACGAGCAGCGCAAGGGCGAGGCGGATCATAGCGCGGGAATTGTAATCACAGGGGGGAGCGCCGGGCAACGGACTTAAGTCAGAGCGTGTCTTTTCGTACCTGCGCGACCGCCCTCAAGACCACTTCGGGCCGCTCCTCCTGGATGAAATGGCCGACCCCGGGAATGCTGTCCACGGCGAACGCCGGAAGGGCCTCGGCCAGCGCCGTCACTTCCGTTTCGCTGATTCCCCCGTCGTGCCGAGCCGCGCCAACCAACAGGCGGACGGGACAGTGTATGTCCGGCAGGTGGGGTCGCAATCGTTCGGGCTCGCGTCGCTGTGCCATCGTCACGAACGCCTTGAGGGTCGCATCGAAGTCCCGGGCCGCCCCCCGCGTGTATCCGTCCACGACTGAATCGCTCACCCACGTCGTGTCGACCGATTCGCGGATCAGCTGTGCATGGATCTTCCTACGGACGCGGTTGATGCCGCCGAACAGCTTGATCCACGGCGCGAGCTCCATCGCACGCCGAAACGCGCGTGTGGCCGCTCGCTCGGCCGGACCACCGTCGATCGAGACGATGCCCCTGACCAAGTCGGGGCGGCGGTAAGCCATGCGGTACGCCATCGATGCGCCGAGCGAGTGGGCGATCACGATCGCGCGGCGGACGCCCAATTGATCGAGCGCGGCGGCAATGCGGTCGGCTTGGGCCGTGAGCGAGTAATCGGCGTGTTCCGGCCGCGCGGACGTGCCGATCGCAAGCGGCTCGACGACGATCGCGCGGTAGCCCGCGTCGGTCAGAAGCGGAATCAGCTTCCGGTATCCGAACGCCGAGCCAAACAGTCCGGGGACAAGCACCACAGGGTCCCCGGCACCGGACACGGTAACGGTGAGCGACTCGGGTCCCGAGAGCGCGACCGGGAAGGTATGAATCGTGTCCGTCACCAGCACGAACCCCGCAAGCAGCCACATACTAGTCCCAGCGCCTCCGCAGCCAACCAATACCGATGGCGGCGTGGCGCCGCCCCACCGCAATCGCCACGAGGATCACGCCGGCGCCGAGCAAGAACCACGCGGGAACGGGGACGAGCATTCCGAACCCAGCAATTAGGAGAAGCCGGGGGAACCGGCCCAGTGCGACGGCCGCAAGAAAACAGGGGAGCGGGTACTTCCCGAGTGGGGCCAGGATCCGCACCGCGGAATCAGGAATCGGCGAGAAGATGACGATCACCGTGGTCCAGAAGGGCGCGCGTAAGAACGCCCGGATGCTCCAGCGAACCGCCGGCCGCTTCTTCAACTCGGCGAGCTTCGGCAGCTCCGAAGCCCAGTCCACCAGGTAGTAATTGATCGCCTCCGCGAGGGATGCCCCCACGGTGCCCACCGCTGCCAATAGGAGGGCGGGATAGAACCGCACGTAGTACAGTAGCGCGGCCTCAAACGCCGTCGGTAAGAAGGGCGACAATGGCCCGTGGACAACGACCGCAAGCAGGAAGAAGGCCAGCAGCTTCATGCGAGCAGCCCAGCGTACCGCCACGCCACCACCGCGAAGACAGCCCCTTCGAGAATCCACGGCCACGGTTGCCGGTAAAAGCCCGCATACATGTCCCGCCCCCAATACCCGGTGTTTTTCCAGAGATTCAGCGAGAACCGCCGGCTGCTGAAGGGGAGGAGGAGCGGGATCCCGGTGTCCGTCGGCAGGTCCGCGACTACGTGGGCCGTGATGCTCGCGAACGCCAAGCCGCCGAGCCAGGGCCCGAACACGACGATGGCGAGTGCGCCGACGGCCGCGCAGAACGCGAGGGAGTGGCTCCAGGTCCCATGAAATCCCGAGGGCGCCAGGCCAGCGCGGATGACCAGAGAATCGGCGTTCGGCAGGAATTGTGCGGCCCCGACGACGGCGAACGTCTCGGGGCGAGGGTCGAGCGAGGCAATGGCGAGAGCGATACCAAGATGACCGAGCTGCATCGTGTCCTCCGGTGACAGGTACCGGGACACGATCGGCCTTCGGTCTCAAGCCCCTTTCAAGGGGAAGGCGCGCCGCGATATCGACGGGCCTGTCCGGGCGTGATCATCTCCTGCATGAGGATCGCGCGCTCGATGGGCGCCGCGAAGACGAAGCCTCGACCGTCTGCGACGAGCCATCGATTCCATTCGAGCAGCTCGAGGGCTTCCTCCACCACTCCACGCTCGAGTGCGGTCGCCCGCGTCAGGCGTCCGGCGCTCGAGCGCTCGCCCAGCGCCGCCGCCGCCGCAAGCACGCGTTGCACTGGTTCGGGGAGGTCGCGGAAGCGCTGGCAGATCACGCCGATCACCGACGGGGGCAGCTCACTCGGGAGGGAATCAATCAAGGTTCGCTTGGGCGACGGCCACGCCCCCACCCCGGGGACAGGGGCGGACGGGAGGGTGAATCCACGGGCCACGGCCTCGAGCATTGCTACGGCGAGGAGCGGGATCCCCGCCGTGTCCGTCTCGAGTCGGCGGGTCAAGCGCTCCACATCATCCGCCCCGTACTGCGGCAGCGCCCACCGGACGAGCTCCCGGAGCGCGTCGGCATCCAAGCGCCCGAGCCGCACGACGCCCCCTTCCAGCTCGCGGCCCAGGCGCGACCGCAGGCTGTCGAGGCGCTCGACAGCCGGCGACCCGCGGGCGATCCCCAGGAGCAGCAGGACAGGCCGCGACGCGGCGTCGCGCGCCAGCGCGGGGAGGGTTGTGAGGGTCTGCGCGTCGAGCCACTGAGCATCGTCGATCGCGAGGAGCACCGGTCGCTCCGCCGAGACGGCGCGTACCGCGGCGCCAAGGGCGTCGCCGGTGGCGATCGGGATCCCGGTGGACCTAAATCGGACGCGCAGATCCGGATCGATCTGCGCGAGGGCCGCGAGCGCTTCGGGCGGCGCGCCCGCGAGCCCCGGCGCGTCCGCCAGCCCACTGGCGAGGAGACCGGCGAGCGCGCCCCAGGGGACCGACGCGTCTTGGGGCACGGCGCGCGTCGCGGCGACCGTCGCGTCATCCAACCGCGCACGCCCGAGCAGCTCGTCGAGGAGACGGGTCATCCCTTCTCCGGGCTCTCCCTCGACGATCACGACCTGCCCTCGACCCGCCTGTGCGCGCCGCCATGCGCTGGTGAGTTCCGCGAGCTCTGCCGTCCGGCCCACGAGCGGCGCACGCGCGCGCGCTGCTGCGGGCGCACCGATCACTCGCCTCCCGATGCGCGCCTCCCGGATTCGCTCCGCGAGGCGCAGCGTCTCGGCACTCGGCTCGGCCCCGAGCGTCGCGCGCAGCGTTCGGGCCAGGTCTTCGGCCAGGCGCAGCGCGCCGGCCCTGTCGCCCGAGAGCGCCAGCGCGCGCATGGCGGTGCGCGCCGCCGCCTCGGAGGCCCGATCGAGCTGCACCGCCCGCAGCGCCGTCTGCGCCGCCGCGGGCGCGTCGCCTCGTTCGAGCTCCGCCGCGGCCCGTCGTTCCAGCGCCTCGAGCCCGCGCGTGCGCCATAGTACCCGCTCCGCCCCGAGCCAACTTTCGAACTCAATCGCCTCCGGAACGGACAGCCCCTCGAGAAACTCCCCATCGACCAACGCGGTAGCCTCCGTCCAGTCGCCGCGCGCGCACAGTTCCCCAAATCGGTCACAGTCCAAGGACACTGCGTCCGGGGTCAACCCCACCTGGTCCACGTCCGCGCGAACGCTCGCGTCACCGAGCGTGCGGCGAAGGACTCGGAGCGCCTCGCTGAGCGAGTGGCGAGCCTGCTTTTCATCACGATCGCTCCACAGCAGGCCCACGAGATGCTCGCGCGTGCGGCTCCGGCGCGGACTGCGCGCCAGATAGACGAGAAGAGCGACGTGCTTGCGCCAGAGGAGCTCTGCGGGGGCGTCGGCCCCCGCCACGGTGATGCGGACCGGGCCGAGGACGCGGCAGGACACGGCAGGCATGGCGCCCGGAGTATCGGTGCCGCTGCGACGAACGGCAAGCGCGGCTACATTCTCAGCCGGATGCAACCGCCTACCCTCGATGCTGTACAGCGCGCGGTCGGCGAACGGTACGAAGTCCTGAGCCTCGCCGGCGTCGGCGGCATGGGTGCGGTGTTCCAAGCCCGACACCGCACCCTGGGCCACATCGTCGCGGTCAAGGTCCTGCCGCCCGAAGTCGCGGCCAGCGAGATGCGTCGTGAGCGCTTCCGTCGCGAAGCCCGGCTAGGCGCCTCACTCGATCATCCGAACGTCGTACGCGTGTACGACTTCGACACCAGAGACGGGATCACCTTCCTTATCATGACATTCGTGCGGGGAGATTCGCTCGACCGGCGGCTCCGCACGTCGGCGCGCCCGAGCACCGAACAGGTCCTCCGCATCGTGCGAGAGATCGGCGACGCCCTGGGCTACGCCCATCGGCGCGGGATTGTCCACCGCGACGTCAAGCCCGCCAATATCCTGCTTGATGAAGACAGTGGGCGCGCGTTGTTGGCCGACTTCGGCATCGCGCGCGTCGAAGGCGCTGAGGGGTCGTCACTCACCGAGCCCGGGGCCGCGATCGGCACGCCGGGCTACATGGCGCCGGAGCAGGCTGCCAGCGGCCGCATCGACGGGCGCGCCGACCTTCACTCCCTGGCTGTCGTCGCATTCGAGGCGCTGGCCGGTGCGCATCCGCCGTTTCAGAGCGGACCCGCTCCATTGGCGCGGACCCTCCGGATCGGACCATCGAAGGTGTCCGCCCGGCTGGCCGCCGCGCTGGTCACGCCGCTGGCGGGCCGACCGGACGACCGACCGGCCACGGCGGGCGCTTGGCTCGCGCAGCTGGATGCAGCGCAGCGCCGGGCATGGCGTCCGTGGGCGGCCGCGGCGATCCTCGCGGTGACGGGAGCCGGTGTGTTGCGCGTCGTCACCGGCGCGCACGGCGGCTGCGGGCTCCCGCGCGACGAGCCGAACCGCCTCGCGGTCATGCCGTTCGCCGTCCTCGGCACCGCGCCATATCCCGCGTCACAGCTGCCTGAATACTTCATCTCGCGATTTCAGCCGGTGGAACGGCTGGGCGAAGTCGTGTCGTTCGGCCGCGTCGCCGCACAACTCGGGAATGAGGTCCCGTCCACCGAGGAAGCCCGAGAGCTTGCGTGTCGCCTCGGCGCGCGGTTCTTCGTACTGGGCAGCGTGGCCTACGCCGGACCAGCGGTCACGCTGAACGCCACCCTCTATGAGGGCGGACGCTCGCGGCGGAGCGGTACGGCCACGGGCCGCGTCGGCGTTGACGAGTCCGCGGTCATGGATCGGGTGTGGCTGGCACTGTACCCCGAGTTCACGCCGGGGCCCGAGGTCACGCTGCCGAACGGCGGTCCGGAGGCGCTCGCGGCGTACCTGAACGCCGAAGCCGCCTTCCGTCGCGGAGATTACCGCACGGCGCGAGACGAATACACGCGCGTGATCAAGGCTGACTCCGATTTCGCCATCGGGCGGCTGCGCCTCGCCCTCGTCGCGGCCCAGGTCGATCCCACGGAACAGGGGTTTGGTGCCGCCCTCCGCGGGGCGGAACGCTACCAGCGCGGGCTTTCGCCTGCGGACAGCCTGCTGCTCGAGGGTTTCAGACGCCTGGTCTCCGACGGCGACGGCGTGGCCGCCCTCGATCGGTTCAAGCGCGCCACGGAGGTGGCCCCCGGCTATTCGCACGCGTGGTACATGCTCGGAGAGTTTTACATCCATTTCGGCGGCCTGTTCGACCAGCCGCTCGGCGAGGCCGCAGGCGCGTTCAACCAGGTGCTCAACATCGACCCGCGGTTCTCGCCCGCCATTGCGCACCTGATTCCCCTTGCCAACCAGTCCGGCGACCGGCGAGAGACCGCGGAGCTGATTCATCGCTACCTGCGGATCGATTCCACTTCAGTCGTGGCGGAGGAGGTCGGAATCGCGGACACCCTCTTGCTCGGCACCGCGCCCGCTCAGCTCGCCCTGCTCCGCAGCGTGTGCCGCCACAGCTTCCTGGCGCTGCAGGTCCTCGGCTTTCAGGCCGCGCTCTTCGGCACTCCCACGCAGCGTGAGGGCCCGGCCCGCGTCGTATTGCGCTGTCTCGAGCGCCGCGGGGCGACTGACGTGGAACGCCGTCTCTCGCTTCGCATGGGAGTGGCCGCCGACCTTGCCGCCGGCTGGCCCGACAGTGCCCGCCAGCGTCTGGCGCGCGCGACCGGCGCATGGGCCAGGGCGGAGGAAGACCTGTGGACCCTCGTCGCGCATGTGACCGGCATCGCGACGCTCGGAGATCCGGGTCCCCCGGCCAGCCGTCTGAGTTCGCGCCTCCGCGCGGCGCCGGACACCGACGCGGTTGCTCACTGGGTCCTCGCGCGCCTCGGAATCGAGCCAGCGGGGCACCGGGCTGCCCTCGCACGGCTCGCGTCGCGTGGCCCACTCCCGGCGAGTCTCTCGGTCGACCTTCAAGCGCGAGAAGCCTTGAGTCGTGGCGACTCCGCGCGGGCGCTGCGCCTGTGGGACAGCGCCACGCGCCGCTACGCCGTGCTCAGCGCCCCCTTGGAGCTCCTCGCGTCACTCTGGCCTCTGCGCCTGGACATGGCGCGCGTGGCCGTGGCCCGGGGCGACCGGGCGATCGCCGCGCGGGCTTGCGGATCGTTCGAGAGCCTCATCGGCTACGTCGACCAGATCGTGCAGCCAGAGGTCACGAGACTCTGCCGCGCCAACCGGCCCGGCTAGCCCCACTACGACCCGCAGCGTACGCTCGCGGTTTCCCGCGTCACCCCGCCCGGCCCGACCGCGAAGGCGAATTCCAGGCGTCCGTGGAACGGCGCGCTCGGTGGCAGCGTGATCCGCAGGGTGACGAACGTCTCCAACGTCACGGCGTCGGTGAGAATCCCATTGTGATCCTCGAGGACGATCGCCGTGTAGGTCGCGCCGATCGGTTGGCCGGTCGCGGGGTCCACGGGCGTCACGTCCAGATGCCCTACCGCGTGGAAATGGCTCAGGTAATTCCCCGACGGCGTGAATACCACCTGCTGGTCGAGCGTCACGGGTCCGTTTACATAAAGGAAGGCGTCGGGCCCGGGCCCACAGAACGGCTGCGGAATCACCTGATCGAACGGCTCCACGAACCGCCGGTGGGCAACGAGGGGCTGCCCGCCGACGCTCGCGGAGAGGTTCAGGACCGTCGCGTGCCCATCGTTCGGGATCGGGACAGCGTCCGTGACGTCGCCAAGCGGCCCGCCGATCGCTTGGCGGAGACCGACCGGCACGCCGTTGTAGATCACCGCGGGAATCGTCCCGAAGGGTGACGGATTGATGTGATCAGTCGTGAAGAGCGGGAGGCTCGGATCGAGCAATCCGCTCCGCAGGAAATCCACCACGACCATCTGCTCCGCCAGCTCCCAGCTGATCGTCTGATGCTCGAGCGTCCCTGGGATATAGACCTCGAAGGGCGCCCCGCCCACCGTCGCGCCACCAACGTCGAAGAACCGGAGGTGGAGCCGCGCCTGATCGTACGTTCCGCACTCGAGCTCGATCGGGCTCCCCACCCACCCGCTGGCCGTGGTGTAGGCCACCTCGGGTTGAACTTCAGGCTCGTCGTGCCACGTGCAGTTGAACGGGAAGGCGCTGGGGAAGCCAAAGGCCGTTCGGTCGCCGTCGAGCAACAGCAGGGCCGCCCGGAGCGCACGCGGGTCGGAATTCCCGATCCAGATGAGGCTCACCGGATCAGACGGTTGACCGAACCCGAAACCGCTGAACGGCCAGAGCTGCAACGTTTGACCGGAAAGAGCGACGGGGACGAGCGGACTAGGCGCCGGGGCACCCACGCGCGCGACGCTGGACTTTGGGGACGCCGCCGCCGGTGCGGTGGTCGGGCGTTCGTCACACGCTCCCGACCAGAATAGAATGAACGCGACGGCCAGGTACTGTTTCATAACCCCTCCCGGAAAAGAGAACGCGCGCTGGGAAGCGCGCGAAGTCTCGTCCGGTCGAGTCAAGGCGGGGTCAAGCGCCGGGAGAGCGCTGGCTATTCACGGTTCCTCCCGGTGTCGGCGTCCACAATCCGTTGTCGCTGGCCCAGCGTGACCATGTCCCGATCGACGACCTGCTGGACGATGCGCGCCACGAACGCGTACCCGCGCCGCTCGGCCACTAGCCAGCGCTGCCATTCGAGCTCGTCGAGCGCGCCGGCCAGCGCGTCTCCCGTCACTCCCGAGGCCCGCTCGAGCCGCGTCGCATTCACGCGCCCACCGAGGACCGCGGCCACCACGAGCACCCGCTGCGCATTGGGCGAAAGGCGACGGAAGTTGATCCGCATCGCCGCCACGATGTTGTCGGGAAGCTCACCGGGCAGCGTGTCATTGAGAGTCCGATCGGTCTCAGGCCACGCGCCGGCGTCCGCGGCCAGCTCCAGCCCGCTCGCGACCGCCTCGAGCAGTGCCGTGACGAGCAGCGGAATGCCGGCCGAATCCTTGAGCACGCGCCGCGTCACGCGGTGGAGCTGAGCGCTCGCGTAGGACGGCAACGCCCGGCGGGCGAGCTCGTGAACGTCCTCTGGGCCCAACGGACCGACTCTCACCACGACGCCCGAAAGCTCCCGCCCCACGCGCGCCCGCAGCTCGTCCACCTCGGGACGTGGTGGTTGAAGGGCTGCCGCGATGAGACACGTGACCCGAGTCTTGGCCAGGTCACGGGCGACGGCGCCGAGCGCGAGCAGGGACTCGCGATCGAGCCATTGCGCGTCGTCCACGAATACCAGAACGGGCTGCTCTTCGGAGACCGCCTGTAGCACCTCGGAAAATGCCCGACCGATTGCGTCGAGGGGGGTGCGGCCACGGAGCTGATCGAGCGCGGAGGGGGACGCGCCGGCGACGCCCGGCGCGTCGAGCAGCCCACCGCGGGCGATCCCGAGTATTCCGCTCCCTGCCTCGGAGGAATCGGCTTCGACGGCGCGCACTCCGACGACCACGGCGCCGTCAAGGCGCGCGCGCGCCGCAAGCTCCTCAGCGAGCCGGGTCTTCCCCATGCCTGGATCTCCCTCGATCACAACGACGGCGAAACGAGACGCTGTCCGGCAAGCACCCCACGCCTCCGTCACGCGCTCGAGCTCGGCGGCCCGCCCCACTAACGGCGTGCGCCGGGGACCCGATTCGCGGGACGGGGCCGGCTGCAATTCCTTCGGGAGCCGCCACGCGCGTTCCTGTCGCACACGCTCGGCCAGCGCTTCGGTTTCAGGGTCCGGCTTGGCGGCAAGCTCGTCTTGCAGTCGAGGGACGAACTCTTCGTAGAGTGCCAGCGCGCCCGCTCGGTCTCCGCCGAGCGCCAGAACCCGCATGGCGGTGCGCAACCCGGATTCCCTCCGCCAATCGAGTCGGCGCGCCCTTTCCATCAAGGTGTGCGCGGCCGCGACGTCGCCGCTCGCTAACAGCTGCTCCGCTCGCGACCCGAGGACGTCCACCGAGCGCCGCCGCCAGTGTTCCCGCTCCGCCGCCAACCACGTGTCGAACTCGGATGCCCCCTTCACGCTGAACCCCTCGAGGAATTCTCCGTCCACGAGGCTGGCGGCACCGGCGCAGTCGCCGGTTGACGCGAGGGCGTCGAGCTTATCCGTGTCGAGCTCGACCGCGTCGGGCGTCAATCGCACCTGCGTGTTATCGGACTTGAGCGAGCCGTCGCCCGTGTAGCGGCGCAACTCACGCAAAGCTTCGTTGAGGGAGCGTCGCGCCTTGTCTTCCGACTTGTCTCCCCAGAACATGCCGACGAGATGCTCGCGCGTACGGGCGCGCTTGGGCGAGCGCGCGAGATATACGAGCAAGGCGAGATTCTTCTTCCACAGCAGGTCCGCCGGCGCGGCCGCCCCGTCGACGCGCACGTCCACCGGTCCGAGCGCGCGAACCACGATCACGCCGTCGCCTTACAGTGCAGCGTCCTGAGGCGCTGGGCGGCGCTGTCGGCCCGGGCGCGGTAGGCGGGGTCCCCCGCTGTCCACAGCCGAGCCACCGCACGATAGGCCCGACACGCTTCCTCAGGGCGATCCGCCTGCTCGAGCAAGGACGCCCGCCGCCACCGTGCGAACGTCCCGAACGCCCAGTCAACGTCACTGGCCTGCGGATTTCGAGTGGGGAGGCCGGAGACATCGTTATTCTCGTACCACACCAGCTCTCGCTCCGCGTCATCAGGGCGGCCCGCCCCGACGTACCACTCCGCGCGCATGGTGTGAAGTACGGCGCGTAGAAAGGGGCTCGCCCGTGAGAGCGCCGGCGCTTCGAGCTGCCGGAGCGTATCGGAGAGAGCGAGCGCGGCCTCGTATCGTCCGCGATGCGCCAACGAGTCCGACGCCATGAGCCGAGCGAGAGCGCGCGGGGCTGGTTCCTGCGCGAGGAGTCCCTTATATCGGGTGGTGTCTGCGCCGCCGAAACGTCGTGCGCCAAGCACGAGCAGCCACGCAGCCCGCCGTCGCGCCGCCGGCGTCGCAACGGCGGACTCGGCCTCGCGCATCAGGAGTTGGACGGCTCGTCCCCATCCACTTCCCCCATCGCTAGGATCGAAGCCGAGCAGCGTCTGCGTCCCCTCCAACTCCGGTAACGTCAACCGCAGCTCGGGCTCGTTGAAACGGTCGCGCAGCGTGCCAAGTTGCGAGCGGGCGGCGGCGAGTCGCCCCAGCGCTACCCTCCCGAAGGCCCCCGCGATGAGCCCCGAACGCTCCAGGACCCGGTCAGGTGATTCTGCAAACAGATCTCCCATGGCCACGGCGCCGTTTGGTGCATCGAACGAAGGAAGGTAGCGAGGCCCTGCCGCGAGCTCGGGGAACTGCTGGATGCCCGGAGAGCCCAGCAATGCAACCATCACCCGACGCGCCGCCGCGGAGTCCAGGAATCGGGAAGCGAATCCGACTTGGAGGAGTGCCCGGATCGCCATTGTAAAAGGATCACTGGGGTCGCCGAGAGCCTCGAGCTGCGACCAGGCGGCCGCCGCGCCGGCCGAGTCCCCTTCTGCCGTCAGGGCCCACGTCAAGTGCTCGAGCGCAGGACCGAACGCTGGCCGTAAGCGCACCGTCATCTGAAAGTCTTCGACTGCCTCGGCACGCGGGTGACCCAGCAGCGGTCCGCGATGGTACGACTCGTCGGCCAACTGGAACCATGCCGGGAAGAATTCACGCCACTGATCGGCGACGCTGCGCAGCGCCTCAAGTCGCGCTCGCAAAGGAAGATTGACGGCAAGCATCAGCCGCTGGTACCGCTGCGGGAAGGACGCGAGGTGAGACAAGTAATGCTCCGCTAAATCAGGATCCGGGTCCCGACCGAGCCACTGTTGCACCTCACGATGCCGCCAGTAACACAACCAACACGTGCTGTCGATCGCTTCCGCCCTCGCATACGCCGAGTTTGCCTCCCCCCACCGTGCCTGGGCGAACAAACGCTCGGCAAAGAGCCACGCGGCAAGGCCAGCACCGGTCTGGGGCAATGCCTGTTGCGGGAGCACCGGATCGAGTGGATTGTCGCGCCTCCAGATCTCCAACATGATGCGGTACGCTAAGTCGGCGGCCAGCTGGTCTGGTCGGCTCGTATCAGCATGTGCCGTGATGCGCGGATCGGCGTCCTCGGCTTTCCTCCCAACGTTCACGTCGGCGTCGAGCGAATCACGATGTGCGCATATTGAGCCGTCCACGATCACTGCAGACCGATTCACGAACAACGGCGTTCGATCGGGGCCCTGCACCGAGAAGTCGATGTACCCCTCGAGATTCTTCGTCAGCGCCCGTGCGACGCGATCCCCGGTGCGTCCAGTGGTTGTGCACACGTCCTCGAAGCGACGCACAACGACCTGCACCCCGCTTGGGCGCGTGGGCGGGCGCGTGAGGGTGTAGATAACCACCGCTGCCCCGACGACCAGACCTGCCGCCGTGAGCCCTACGGCTCGCAACCGGTACCGCCAGTGCAGCATCTCCCAGAACCGATGCCGGAACGTCGCCGCATCACGCCAGCGGGCGGACGCCACCAACGCGAGCGCGCGTCGCACGACCCATCCTTCGAGCAGCGGTACTCGCCGCCAGGCCCGCCATCCAGACGGCTCGACGTCGAACCAATGACGGGCGGTATAGGCCTCGTAGATCACCAGGCCCGCGGCGTATAGGTCACTCAATGGGGTCGCGTCCGCTCCCGTAAACTGCTCCGGCGCCATGTAGATCCGGGTGCCGGGCCGTTCGCCAGGGTTGGTGAGCGGCTCCTTCAGCGTTCCCGAGTCACCGGTCGGGGGCAAGCGCTTCGCGATTCCGAAATCCACGAGCACAGCGCTTTTCCCGTCCCAAAACACATTCGATGGCTTGACGTCCCGGTGAACGACACCAAGCGCGTGCGCCGCCTCGAGGGCATCCAGTAGATCGCGCCCGAGCTTGCGCACCTCCGGCCGGGGGATCGGCCCCCGTTGCAGGCGATCGGCGACGGTCTCCCCGGCCAAGAACTGCATCGCGTAGTACGGGAGACCCTCCGCCTCGTCGGCTTCATAGACCGGCACGATGTGAGGGTGTGAGAACCCGGCGAGGATCCGGCCTTCATCCAAGAACCGCTCCACGGCCACCGCCGTGTGCAGTTCGGGACGGATGACTTTGATGGCCACGAGACGCCCGAGCTTGATCTGGCGGGCCAGCACAACGATGCCCATGCCCCCAAAGGCCAGCTCGCGGAGCACTTCGTAGCCCTTCGTCGCCAGAGCGGCACGCACCCGCTCGAAGAAGGCGGACATGAATGACCTCGGTGAACATCCCGGCGCCCTCCCCGAAAGTCAAACGGCCCCGGATCGTCCGGGGCCGTTTCCCTTCGCAACGCTCAGCGCGGAGCTACTGAACCTTGATCGTGATCTTCATACCGAAGGCTACGTGCGGCATGCAGTAGCCCTTGTACGTCCCCGCGGGCGCGCCCGCGAACGACACGTCGTACTTCTCGTTGGGCTGCATGAGGAAGGGACCCGTGAGGTCGCTCATCGCGTTCGCCATCCCCTTCTTCAACGCGTCCGCCCCGCCCTTCGGGATGGAGTCGCTGAAGAACGCGATGTTGTGGGGTCCGCCGGACACGTTCATGAACCGAACGGTCGTGCCGGCCTTGATGGTGAGCGTCGCGGGCTCGAACGCCGCCTTCGAAGTGCCGTCGCCCGTCATCTTCACTTCGACGACGGCCCCGGCGGGCTCCGCCGCGGGCGTGGCGCTCGCTGCTCCATTCGGTGACGTGGTCGCGGACATCGCGGGGGTCGCTGGGGTCGCGGCCTCCGCTTGCGCCGTCGCAGCCTTCTTGTCGCCGCCGCAGGCGATCGCGCCGAACGCGACGAGCGTGGTAAGCAGGGTCAACCGCATTGCCGACTCCTTCTTGGGACGAGGACGGGTATGGGCTTGTGAATCCGTTCACAATATATTCGCGTGCCCCCAAAACGGGAGCCCTGAGCGTTCACGTAGGCCGTTGCGTTCTCGCACCATCACGACGACACTCCAAGCCCCATGTCAGACGCCTCCGTACCGCACATGCCCGCGCCCGAGCTCGCCCGCCGCCTCGACGACGGCGAGCGACTCCAGCTGCTCGACGTGCGAGCGGCGGAGCGCGTCGCGCAGGCGCGGGTCACCCTGGGCGCGACGCTCGACTTCCGCGCCGTCCCCGCGTCGGAGATGTACCGGCTCGGCACGCTCGAACCCCTGCGACTCAACCCGGCGGCTCCGGTCGCCGTGATCTGCGGGCACGGCAACTCGAGCAAGCGGGCGACTCAATTCTTGCGTGAACGCGGGTTCGAGGCGTACTCGGTCGCGGGCGGCATGGCGGCCTGGGAGACCGTTTACTTGCCGCGTCGCTTGTCCCCGACGCCGGCGCTCGAGCGCGTGATCCAGGTCGACCGCGTCGGCAAGGGGGCGCTTTCCTACATTCTCGTGAGCGATGGAGACGCCGTCGTCGTGGACCCTGGCCGTCACCTCGACGCATATGACGCGTTGCTCGCCGAATCGGGCGCGTCGGTCGCCGCAGTCATCGACACGCACATGCACGCCGACTATCTGAGCGGCGCCCGAGCCGCCGCCGCGCGGTGGCACGTGCCCTATTTCCTTCACCCGGACGACGCGCGATCGCCGTACGATGGAGCCGAAGGGCGCATGGCCTTCCAGCCGCTCACCGACGGCGACACCATCGCCTTCGGACGGGCGACGCTCCGCGCCGTGCACGTCCCGGGGCACACGCTCGGCAGCCTCACCCTCGTCGTCGACGAAGCGCTCGCGCTCACCGGAGACTTCGTGTTCGTGCAATCGGTGGGACGGCCCGACCTGGGCGGTCAGCGCGACGCGTGGGCGGCGCGCCTGTGGGAGAGCCTCGAGCGGGTGCGGTCCGAGTGGCCCGGCGACCTCGTCGTGCTCCCCGCGCATTACGTGGGCGAGCGGGAGCGGCGGGCCGACCGGTGCATCGGCGCGCGTTTCGACGTCATCACGGCGACCAACGAGGCGGTCGCGATCCAGGACCCGCAGGCGTTCCGTCGATGGGTGATCGAGCACACCGCCACACCGCCCGAGAGCTATCGCACGATCAAGCTGGCCAATCTCGGTCTGGAGAGCGTGTCGGATGCGGACGCGGAGATTCTGGAGTTCGGGCCGAACCAATGTGCGGTGGGTTAGACGGCCGGAGCTTGTATAGCGACGTACACCCAGTCCGTCCCTCCCAGCGTCTGCATGCCGTAGGGCACCCCAGCCGGGATGTGCACCAGGTCATTCGCCGAGACTTCGATGCGATCGCCGTCGAGCGCCATGACACCCCGCCCGGCGAGCGTGAAGATGAGAATCCCCGCTTCGTCCTCGACCGAGATCGGCGCCACCGCACCAGGGCCCATCACCATGTGCTCGACGCTCAGGCCGTGCAGCATGCCTGGGAGGTTGAGGACCGTGTGGCGGCTGAGCTCGTCGGCGGTGCTCGGGAGCTTCGTGAGACGGCGGTAGGTGTAGCGCGGCACGACTCCCCGTCCGTTGAGGCGCGGTAACGTTCCACCGCGGGCGCTGCGGCGCACCCAAGATGGGGACACGCCCGCATTCGCCGCAACCCCTTTGCAGACCATGACGTAGCCCCCCGTGTGCAATCCCCCTCCAGCCGAGCGTCTCTCATGACGTCTCTCACGGAGTCGTTCGCATGGCGTCGTCCCGTATCACCCTCGGAGTCCTCGCCCTTCTCCTCGTGCCGCTCGTTGGCGCGGCCGGCCAAGGATGGATCGAGCCCGTGCGGCCCTTGCCGATCCCGCGCGGCGCGGTCACCAAGATTCGCAGCGCGGTGCAGGTCACCGTCACGGGCCGCGTGGCGCGGGTCAGTGTCGAGGAATGGTTCCGCAACGACGGCGCTCTGCTCGACGAGGCGAGCTATCTGTACCCGCTTCCGGGCGAAGCGACCTTCAGCGATTTCTCTCTATGGCAGGGCGACCGCGAGCTGAAGGGTGAGCCGATGGACGCCGGGCAAGCGCGCGCGATCTACGAGGAGATCGTGCGTCGCAAGCGGGATCCCGCGCTGATCGAGCTCGCGGGACACGGGCTCGTGCGCGCGCGGGTCTTCCCCATCGCGGCGGGCGAAACCCGCAAGATCACGCTGCGCTACACGCAATTGCTGGACCGGGTGGGCGATGCCTGGCGGTTCCGTTACGTCACCGGCACGGGGCCCGGCGCGACGGCGGCGCGAGGCTTTCGGATCGCCGTGGACAGCGCGAGCCGGTTCGGCGATCCGTACTCGCCGACCCATCGCCTGACGTCGAGACGCGACGCAGACCGCCTCGAGGTCACGCTCGCCGACTCCGCAGCTCGGGGGGATTTCGAGCTCTTTCTGCCCCTCGCGCGCGGACTCGTGGGCCTGTCGCTCATCACCAGTCAACCCGTCGGCGAAGACGGGTTCTTCATGCTGTTGCTCGCGCCGGGTGGGAGTGGGGGCACAGGCGCCACGCCTTCGGTGTCCCGCGATCTCGTCGCCGTGCTCGACGTCTCGGGCTCTATGTCGGGCGAGAAGCTCGACCAGGCGCGCGCCGCCCTGGTGCAGCTGCTCGGCGGTCTGCGATCGGGCGATCGCTTCCGGGTGATCAGTTTTGGAAGCGGCGTGCGCCGCTTCGCGACGGGCTGGACCCCGGCGGTCCCGGACAGCGTCCGGGCCGCGCAGGACTGGGTACGGCGCCTCGATACTGACGGCGGGACCAACATCGCGGGCGCGCTCACCGAAGCGTTCACCGAGCCGCCGCGCGATGGCGCGCTCGGGGTAGTAGTCTTTTTGACGGACGGTATGCCTACGGTGGGAGAAACGGACCCGGAGCACATCGCCGAACAGGCGGAGCGCGGTCGGGGACCGTTTCGCGTCTTCGCCTTTGGGATTGGATATGACGTGAACACGTATCTTCTCGATCGGCTGACGGAACGGGCACGCGGCGTGACCGAATACATCCAACCGGGCGGGGACATCGAGCAGGCGGTCGGCGCACTGGCGGCGAAGATCGCGTCACCAGTCCTGACCGATCTCGCGATTCGGGGAGACGGCGTCGAGCTCTACGACCTGCAACCGCAAGGCTTGCCGGACCTGTTCGCGGGCGACGAGCTGGTGGTCTTCGGACGTGAGCGGGGAGCGGGGAGCGGGGAGCGGTCCGTTACGGTGACGGGAAGGAGAAACGGACACGAGGAGCGGTTCACGACCACGGCACGTTTCGGCGACGAGCTGCCGGGCGCTGATTACGTCCAACAGTTGTGGGCAGCCCGGAAGGCGGGCGCCCTCTCGCGCGAGATCCGCTTGCATGGCGCGAACCCGGAGATCGTGAGCGAGTTGAAGCGGCTCGCCCTGCGCTATGGAATCCTCACGGAGTACACGTCGTATCTGGTGCAGGAGCCGGGCGTGGTGGCGCAGCGCCCGGACTTCTTGACTGCCCGGCCAGCGCCCGCGGCTCAGGTCGGTAGCGAGGCCGTGGGTCGTGCGAAGGCCGAGAAACTGATGGCGGGCTCCGTCAGTCTAGACGCAGTTGTCGTATCCGGCTCGGCGGATTCGATCGCCGTGCGGGAGCGTGGGAGCGCAACTCGCACGCAGCGAGTCGGCGGGCGCATGTTCACGTGGCGCGACAGCACATGGACCGATCTCGCGCATGGTGATTCGCTGCGGGTGGTCACCGTGGAGCCCTTCAGTGACGCGTACTTCGCTCTGCTCCGAGCCCTGCCCGAATTGCGTGGCCCAGCTGCGCTCGGCTCCTCGGTGCTCGTGGCCGGCCGCCGCGTGAGTCTCAAGATCGCGGCGCGTGGAAAGACGACTTGGACCGACGGGGAGCTCGCTACTGTGGTGCGCGACTTTCGATCGTGAGCGATGTGAGCGCAGACCGCCTGGCTGAGATTTACCGGACGACCTACCGCGCGCTCGTGCGATTCCTGTACCGCAAGGTATGGGACGCCGAGCGCGCGGAGGACCTCGCCCAGGAAGCGTTCGCGCGGGCGGTGGTCCATAAACCCGAGAATGCCCGGGGGTGGCTCTTCATCGTGGCGGCGAACATGGCGCGAGACGAAGCGCGACGCGCGGCACGGGAGCGGCGGCACCTCACGCTTCTGACGGCCGAGTCGCAGGACGGCACCCCGACGTCGGACGAGGTATTCCAGGAAGAGCAGGAGCGCGTGCAGGTGCGGGCCGCGCTCGAGCAGCTGACGCCGCGCGATCGGGAGGTGTTGTTGCTGTGGGACTCGGGACTATCGTATTCGGAGATCGCCGCGCATACCGGGCTCGCGCCCGGCGCCGTGGGGACGACCCTCGCGCGGGCGCGCCGGCGCTTGGTCGAAGCGCACGAGGCCGGAGAAAAGGGTGAACATGTCGCACGTGGATGACGGAACGCTGCACGCGTACTTGGATGGCGAGTTGTCGCCGCCTGAGGCTCAGGCGGTCGAGGCCCATGTGGCTCAGTGCCCGGCGTGTCGGACGCGCCTCGAGGAGGAGCGCGCGCTGATCGCCCGCGCGGGTGAGCTGCTCGCGCAGGCCGCGCCGCCGGATCGCGAGCTCCCGCCCTTTCGTCCGGGCGACGTGAAGCCGCCAGCGCGGTTGTGGTGGCAGGTGCGCACGCCGCTCGCGTGGGCGGCGACCATTGCGCTGGCGCTCGGCATCGGGACCTACGTTGGCGAGCGCGGAGTCCCGCCGCTCGAGCCGACAGCGCCTGAGCGTCCAACCATCATTGCCGATCAGCTCGCGCGGCCTGCCCCGGCACCAGGCCCCGCAACCGCCTCCGCGCCGGACAGCGCGTTCGCTGGGCAGCGGCAGAGAGTAGCGGAGCGGCGCCTGCGAGTCTCGAAGCAGGCAGCCTCACCCGCGGTGGGCGGCGCCATTGAGGAGAAGTCAGCGGCCGATTCGATCGCCCGCCGTGAAGCCGCCCCTCTCACAGCGGACGGGTACTTGGCTTCGAAGGCCGCCGCGCCAGCGCCGGCATACCGGGAGATGGCACAGCTCAATGGGTATCGCGGCACCGTGAAAGGCCCGCCGATCGGTGTCGACAGTGCGCGCTTGTTGCTGGGCGCCGATCCGTTGGTGGTCCCGGATCTGCCCGTCCGTGGGATGTACCGTGGGCGGCAGCTCGGCTACTCGGCGATGGTGATCGTGGAACAGGCCCTCGATTCGACCACGGTGATCGAGGTGCTCAACGGACGGCCATTGCCGGTCCAACTTGCCGAAGTCGTCGTGACGGGAGCGGGCGAGGCCCGGCGCGACACGCAGAGTCCCGGCGCTCGAGCGCTGCTCAACACGCGCGCAGTCGATTCTCTCGCAGCCGCCCTGCGGCCGGCGCCCGCGCCGGCGGCCGACGAGGACAAGGCCAAGCGCACCGCGTCGGGGCTCTTCGTGGAAGTGCGTGGGCCCCTGTCCCCCGACTCTCTCGCAGCCCTGAAGCGTCTGCTGCGCCCGCTGCGGCCTTAAGAGACAAGCTCCCGAAGCGCACCGCGCTCCGGGAGCTCCGTCGCGACCTTCGACGGCCTGTCTTTAGTTTACTGTGATCGTCCCCGCCATTCCGCCGGGCGGATTGCCGTCAAAGCCGTGGTTCTGGCAATAGTAGTGAAACGTTCCAGGCGTATTGAATGTGTGCGTGAACGTGCCGCCCCCGCCCAGTTGGCCGCTATTGAATGCCTCGGCGGACGACGACGAGCTCGTCGCGGTGTGCGCGATGGCATCCCCGTTCATCCATGTGACGGTCGTCCCGTGGGTGATCGTCAGGCTCGCGGGGCTGAAGCTGAGGTTGCTGACCATACAGACCTGCGTGGCGGTGGGTGTGCAGCCACCGCCGCCCCCGCCCCCGTAGGATGATGTGGAGCTACCGCACGACGCGAGCAGCACCAGCCCTGTCGCTCCTACCACTCTTGTCAGCCACATCGACGGCATATAGTACCTCCAGAGCAAACTCTACTGGACGACGATCGTGCCGCGCATCCCCTGCGCCACGTGGATCGAGCAGTGATACGTGTAGGTCCCCGCCTGCAGCGTTGGTGAATAGGTTCCCGAGGACATCGTTGTCGAATTGGTCGGGAGCGTCCCCGGCCCAGTGTCCCACGTGACGTTATGGCCGTTCGAGGGCGTTGCCCAGGTGAACGTTACCGCGCCCGCAGGCACGGTGTCCGGCGTGGGATCGAAGAAGTCGTTCCCGACCGTGATTGTGGTGCTGTGTCCGCCTCCACCACCGCCGCCCCCACCACCAGGTGAGGTCGAGCTCCCGCACGCCGCCAACAATATGAGACCCGTTGTAACGCCCACGCGCTTCAACAGCATAGAACCTCCGAGTGTTGCTCCGGGGGACGGCCAAGGACCGGCTTTGCTGCCAGACTTCTTACACTCGGGAACATCAAAGGGGCCGCGGCTGGACTTCGAAATGTCAGAAAACGATGAATCGTGAATTACTTCTTAGTGATGCTCGCGCTCGACAGCGTCGGCGGCCAACCGAGGTGAGAGCATGGGATAGCGCGCGCCGAACCACCCGAACGAGAGCACGAACAGCCCCCCGAACAGGAGCGTCGCGGCGAGCTCCGGCAGGCCGATGGCCGGACCCGCCCCACCGTTCACGGATGGGACGATCTCCAGATAGCGCTCGAGCCAAATCCCGGCGAGGCTCACGAGAGCGAACGCCACGAGCGAGGGTCCGTACTTCTTGGGCCGGACGCCCAGGAGGCCGACGAACGGCACGAGGAAGACGAGGAGGAAGACCGCAACACCGACCGGTTTCCACGGACCGATCAGCCGGTAAAAGAGGAAGTACGTCTCCTCGGGCAGGTTGCCGTACCAGATGACGAGATACTGCGCCCACATCAAGTACGCCCAGAACACCGTGAAGCCGAAGCACAGTTTACCCAGGTCGTGCTGCTGTCTGGAGGAGAAGAGCCCCTCGAGACCCATCGGCCGGCGCAGGGCCACGGCAAGGACCGCCAGCGCCATCAACGCCGCGAGAAAGCTTCCCATGAAATAGAAGACGCCGAACAGGCTGCTCATCCACTTGTGCGCCAACGACATCATCAGGTCGAACGCGAGCAGGCTGTATCCAAACGCGAAGCCCAGGACCACGAACGCCGCATCACGCGAAATGATATCGCGGTCTTCCAGCCGGTCAGCCGGCCGACCGTCTGCCAGCTCGCGGACATCGGGGGCCGTGTCGTGCCGCACGAAGCGCCACGACAACCAAGTGAGCAGCGCGTAGATGACCCAGTTGCGAATGAAGAAGAATTTCGCGGTGAGCCAGGGGCCGAGGTCGGGCCGGGGCTCGCGCAACCAGCTGAAGATGTGCGCGCGGCCGACGATGAGCCCCAGGTAGAGCACCAGGGAGACGGCGAGAAACGCCACGCCCGCTTCGGCGAGCCGGATGATCACGCCGGACCAATGCCCCTTTGCGAGCTTCTGGGACGCCGCGATCACGACGAGCCCCTGCGCGAGGCCGGTCCAGAACATGAAGTTCACGTGCCAGGCTTGCCAGGCGCGCGCCTCCCGACCGGCCGCGAGCATCAAGAAGAAGAGCGCGCCGCCGGCGATCGCGAGCACCGCGCCCGACAGCAGGAACGTTCGCGCCGGAAACTGACGCGCCCGTTCGACCAAGACCTGGCGGGAGGCAGCGGCGGTCGCGCTCACCGCCGTGCCCTCGCCGCCTTCGCCTCGGCCTGCAGCGTGCGGACGTAGTTCACGAGGTCCCAGCGATCGGTGCCGCGGACCTTGTCGCCGTAGACCGGCATCAGCCCGCGACCCATGACCTGGCCACTCACGATGACCCCGTAGATGTATCCGTCCGTGCGGCGGGCGATGGTGTCGTTCACGAGTGAGCGCACACCGAAGAACGGCCCTCCCGCGGCCGATGAAATGGGACCGTCACCGTGGCCCGCGGGCCCATGGCACACTTGGCAATACGTCTCATAGACGAACCGGCCGCGGTTGATCGACTCCGACGTACGGGTGCGGGGATTCACCAACCGGTCGGCCATTTGGATGTTCATCACCGGCTCGGCGCCGGTCACCGGCACCGTCCCCGGCACGGGCGGAATGGGGCGGGCATACGGCTTGATGCTCGGCTGGTGGCGCATCGTGGCGAACCAGCCGATCTGGTGCACGACGTTGTCCGGGTCGCACGCAAGGGCGATAAGGGCGGCAAGGGCGGCAAGGGCGGCACGGGCGGCACGGGCGGCACGAGACCTACGCACGGCGCACCTCCTCCGCACCCGCGTTGCGCAGCAGCGACTCCACCTGGCCCGCGCGCGCCGGCTCGCTCGGCACGAAGATGCCGAACTTGTCGTTCGTGAAGCGCGGATCGTACGCCACCGTGCCCAGGCGGCGTGCGGCGAGCAGCGCATTGAAGAGAATGCCGAGGATGGTCGAGAGCGCACCGAACAGGATCGTCATCTCGAACATGATCACGACATAGGGCGGGATCGAGCCGATGGGCTTGCCACCCAGGACGATCGGCCAGTCGTACGACATGTAGAGGGTGATCCAGGCGCCGATGGCGCAGCCCGCGATGCCGCCGATGAGGGTGAACATCCGGACCGGGCTCACCGGCTGGTCGAGCGCGTCTTCGATCTCGTGGCGGGGAATCGGCGAATACACCGTGAAGTCCGTGTGCCCGCCGGCGCGGAGTCGTCCGATCGCGTCCACTGTGGCGTCGATGTGCCCGAACACCGCCAGCACGCCGGGCGTGGGCGGTGGATGAAAGATCGCGGTAAGGGGGTTCACGAGCTTCACGTGGCCGCCACCTTCCCGCGCCGCGGCGCCGGGAGGACTTCCTTCACCTCGGAGATCGAGACCGCCGGGAAGATCTTCACGAACAGGAGGAACCACATGAAGAACCACCCGAAGCTCCCGGCCATGATGCCCCAATCGGCCCAGGTCGGATTGTAGGTGGCGTTCGCGAAGCGCTCGAACGGCTCACCCGCGAGAGACACCGCGATGATCACGAACCGCTCGAACCACATCCCGATGTTCACGAAGATCGAGATGACGAACAAGCCGAGAATGTTGGTCCGGACCTTCTTCGAAAAGAGCACCCACGGCAGGAGCCCATTGCAGATGTTCATCGTCCAGCTGGCCCACCAGAACGGCCCGAAGGCGCGGTACCAGAACCCGGCGCGCTCGTGGGGGTTGCCGCTGAACCACGCTACGAAATTCTCGGTGCAATAGGACATGCTCACGATCAAGCCCGTCAGCAGGCACAGCTTCGCGAGATTCTCGAAGTGATGGACCGTGATGAGGTCTTCGAGGTGAAACAGCTTCCGGATCGGCACGAGCAGGGTGATGACCATGGCGACGCCCGAGTAGATGGCGCCCGCGACGAAATACGGCGCGAACAGCGTGGCGTGCCACCCCGGCACGAGCGCCATCGCGAAGTCCCAGGACACCACGCTGTGCACCGACAGCACCAGCGGCGTCGCGAGCGCGGCTAGGTAGAGATAGCCGCGCGTGTAGTGGCGCCACTGCTCGTTCGTCCCTCGCCACCCGAGCGCACAGATCGCGTACAGCTTCTTGCGCCAGCCGGTCGCGACGTCGCGCACCGCCGCGATGTCGGGAATCAGGCCCGTGATGAGGAAGACCGTCGACACCGTGAAGTACGTGCCGATCGCGAACTCGTCCCAGATGAGCGGCGACTTGAAGTTCGGCCACAGGCCGCGCTCGTTGGGGTACGGGATCAGCCAGTAGAAGTACCACTGCCGGCCGATGTGAATCAGCGGGAACAGGCCCGCCGTCATCACCGCGAAGACTGTCATCGCTTCGGCGGTCCGGTACACGGCCGTGCGCCATCCCGAGCGGAACAAGTATAGGATCGCGGAGATCAGCGTGCCCGAGTGCGCGATGCCGACCCAGAACACGAAGCACGTGATGAAGACCGCCCAGTACACCGGATGCGAATAGCCCGCCAGGCCCAGCCCGTACCGGAGCAGCAGGCACAGGGTGATGATGCCGATGGCGAGCAGGACGACCGCGGCGGTGAGGAGCGCGAAGTACCCTTTGCCCGGCGTTTCGAGCGTGCGCGCGATCGCGCGCGTCACGAAGTCGTAGGTCACTCGAGAGGGCGTGGCCGGCCGGTCAGTCATCTGTCCGGGCCTCCGGCTCGCCGTGGACGACCTTCGCGAGATAGGTGATCGCCGGACGGGTGTTCAGCCCCGCCAGCACGTGATAGCCGCGCGGGTCCTGCGCCAGCGCCGCGACGCGCGAGGTCTTGTCGTGGAGGTCGCCGAAGACGATCGCCTCCGAGGGACACGCCTGTGCGCACGCGGGTGTGATCTCGCCGTCCTGAACGTTGCGATCCTCGAGGCGCGCCCGGTTCTGGGCGCCGCGGATCCGCTGCACGCAGAACGTGCACTTCTCCATCACGCCCTTCGCCCGCACCGTGACGTCGGGATTGAGCAGCATGTTGAGCGGGTCCGGCCAGCTCTCCCACTCCCCGCCGGGCTCGCTGTAGTTGTACCAATTGAAGTACCGGACCTTGTACGGGCAGTTGTTGGCGCAGTAGCGCGTGCCCACGCACCGATTGTAGACCTGGCCGTTCAAGCCATCCGGCGTGTGATACGAAGCGTACACCGGGCACACGGGCTCGCAGGGCGCATTGCCGCACTGCTGGCACAGCATCGGCGTGACGACCGCGCCGATGCGCCCCTCGTCGCTCCCCGTGTAGTAGCGCTCGATACGCATCCAGCTCATCTGTCGCCGGCGGATCACGAGCTCTTCACCCACGGTCGCGAGGTTGTTCTCCGCGTAACACGCCGTGACGCACGCGGAGCATCCCGTGCACTTCGCGAGGTCGATCGCCATCGCCCAGCGTGGCTGCTCCCCGGCGTAGTTGCCGAGCGCCGCCTTCTTCTGCTGGGCCTCGGCCCAGTCTTCCAGCGCCTTTTCGGCGTACGCGGGCGCCTCGCGCTCCGCGAACGGGTGCTGCCCGCGCTTGAGCGCCCGCGCCCGTTCGAGCCCCAGCACTTCGATCACGCCGCGACCTTGCTCGCGAGCGTCGCCTTCGATGGTGGCGAGGCGGCGGTGGTCGGCGGTCTTCGTGACGGTCACGCCCACCGCGAAGGCCCGGCCCCCGAAGTCCGCGGGCTCGGGATTCAGCAGCTCGAACGCGTTGAACGAGCGGTCCTTGGCGTACCGCCCGTACGCCTTGTGCCCCTGGCCCGTGGGGACCGCGAGCACGTCGGGGCGGATGCCCGGCGTGATCCACACCGGGGCGCGCACCGCGCCGTGCGGAGACTTGAGGAGCACGATGTCACCGTTGTCGAGCTGCCACTTGGCCGCGGTCTCAGGATGGACCTCCACCCAACCGTGCCACGTGATCTTCGAGACGGGGTCGGGAAGCTCCTGCAGCCAGGGCTTGTTGGCGCCGCGGCCGTCGTGCAGAGCGACGGACGGGAACACGATGAGGGTGGTGAGCTGGAGCGACGTGCTCGCCGCACCTCCTACGAGCCGCTGGATGTCCGGGCCCAGGCGAACCGTCTGGGTGGGAGCGTCGGCGTAGATGCCGCCGTGCTGCAGCACATCGTCCCAGAAATCGTCGAAGGGGCGACCGCGGCCGTACCGGGTATGCAGCGTCTGCCAGCGGCTCTGGAGATACTCCTTGAAGGCACCGCCCTTGCCGCCCGCCTGCAGGATCACGTCTCCCGCATGCCGGGTGTTGGGGAACACCGGCTCCATCACCGGCTGCTGCAGCGCGTACACGCCGGCTCGCGGTCGCGAGTCGTTCCATTGCTCGAGCGGGTGAAAATCGGGCAGGACCAGGTCGGCGGCGGCGGCGGTCTCGTCCCAGTACGCGGCGAAGCTGACCTTGTATCCCACACGGCCGAGCGCCTCGGAGAAGGCGGCCGGCAGCGAATGGCCTGGATTGGCGCCGTGCACGAGCAGCAGGCCCACTTTCTCTGCCTTCATGTCGGCGACCAGGTCGGTCAGCTGCTTGAACGAACCGGCGGCCTCGAGCGCCTGATTCGGGCCGAACTTGACCGTCTTCCCCACCTGACCCGCGACATAGTTCAGCACGTTGGCCGCGGCCACGAGCAGCGCGCCGCTGCCGTACTGCGCGGCGATCCCGCCGGCCACCGCCAGGCCACCCTTCGAGGCGGCGAACTCACGCGCCAGCCGCTGGATCTTCCCCGCTTCCACCCCTACCGACCCGGCGATCCGCTCCGGGCCCGGCAACAGATGTTGGAGGCGGGCGGCGTCGGCGGGCGCGAGCGGCGGGGCGAGCCGCTCCGTGAGAATGACCTGGGCCATCGCCAGTGCGAGCATGAACTCCGTGCCGGGCTTCGCGACGACCCACTCGTCAGCGCTCATGCCGGTCAACGACAACCGAGGACCGACAAAGACGAACTTGGCCATCGACCCGTCCCGGCTCGCGTCGAACGCGTGCGCGCGAGTGAACGCGTTCTGATAGCCGACCGGCGACAGCCACGTCTCCATGAAATCGGCGCCGAACGACAGGATGTAGCGCGCGTTGGCGAAGTCGTACGACGGGATGGCGCTCGTGCCGAAGGCGATCCGGTTTCCCTCGCGCAGCGCCTCGAACGCGAACGGCTCGTAGGTGACGTGGCGGCCGCCGATCTCCTTCATCCACGCGTCGACCAGCTCACCGAACGAGCCGCTCTCGAGTCCAGTGACGAACGCGATGCCCTTGCCGCGCGCCTGCTTCACCTGCGCCTGGAGGCGACCGATCGCGTCGTCCCACGTGAGCTTCTGCCACTGCCCATTGGCCCCGCGCGCCATGGGATCGGTTATGCGATCGGGGTTGTAGAGACCCTGGAGCGCGGCCTGCCCGCGCGAGCAGAGCCGACCCTGATTGATCGGCGACTCGGGGTTTCCTTCGAGCTTGATGACGCGACCCTCGCGCACCTTGGCGTGCAGTCCGCACCCCGCCGCGCACTCGCGACAGGTCGTGGCGTAGTACGTCGCGATCCCGGGCACCTGGTTCTCGGGAGGCACCACGTACGGCACGAGGTGCTCGGTGGGCTCGGGACCGATGTCACACGCCGACGCCGCCGCGGCGGCGCCGCCGGTCGCTCCCAACACGGTCAAGAACCGTCTGCGATCCATCGGGCCCTCAGTAGTGACACACCGTGCAGTCACGTGTGACGTTGTGCTGCACGTGACAGTTGACGCACCAGCCCATCCGAAGCGTCGCGAACTGGTACACCTGGGGCATCGTGCGCACGTCGCCGTGGCAGGTGACGCACGCGTCGGTGCCCAGCGCCTTGATGTGACGCTGATGCGGAAAGTGCACAAAGGCCGGCAACGCGTGTACCCGCACCCATGCGGGTGCCTTCTTCGTGGCGAACGCCTCGCGGACCTTCTTGATCTCCGCCTGATGGGACGGCGTCGACCCGCCGATCATCTGGTGGCAGCCGAAGCACGTCTGGAGCGCCGGAATGCCGGGTTCGCTCGAGATCGTCACGGTATTGTGACAGTACAGGCACGGGATCTGGTCCTGGCCCGCGTGGATGTCGTGTCGGAAGAAGATCGGCTGGCGGGGACCCTTGAGTCGCCCCGTGTCGCTGATGACGGGAGCCTTGTAGCCTGGAGCGGATTGAGCCGTTTGTGCCGCGGCCGGGAGGGCGATCACGAGCGCGATCGCGATGCCGGCCCCGACGGAACCACTCCTCTTCGTCATCCAAAGGCACCGATGGCGAATGTGTCGGTTGTGTCGTGAAGCGGCTTCGGGGCGCCGGAATGTAGCGCCGCCGATAAACGGCGCACAAGCCCCGGCAAGCTCACTCGGGCCGCGCCAACAGTTGATGCTTGAGACGGATGACGTCGACGAACGCGTCGACGGTTTCGAAATCCGGGAACTCCATCCAACACCAGCGCACCCCGCCGGACATCCGTCCGTCGCGGATCGCCTGCCGGGACGCGCGCGCCAGCCCGTCCGTGACGGCGAGCTCGCGCTCCTCTTCGTCGCTGATGATGAACGTGCCGGAGAGACCGGTCTGCATGGGATGGAGATAACCGAGCTTGCGGCCGCCGACTTCGTACATCCACACCCACTTCCACGCGGTGCCCATGAAAACCACCTGCTCCGTCACATGTCGGAGCGCCCGGATGCCCTCGCGCGCGCGCTTGAACCGCTGCGCCGCCCGCTGCGGCAGATCTTTGACCGGTGCGTCGGACTTCGGGCGATTGCGCGGACTGTCGTAGAGGTTGGTGGCCCAGTACCCGGCCGGCTGGTGCTCAATGGGGATCATGATGGTCTATTGTAAGCCGGAGGTGAGCGAACGGAAGCGCCCAACGAGCGCACGGATCTCGGCCTCGAGGGACGCCAGCCGGCGTCGCAGGTCCCGCGCCTGCGCTTCCGCCTGTTGCGTGGGCGCCCCGTCTACACCTTCGACCAAGCCGTACAGGTCCGCGAGTTGGCCGTTCAGACGGGTGAGCCCGCCCTGACCGCTCTCGAGCTCCCCCGCGGCCCGGTCGAGCGAATCGAGCGTGGTGACCGGCACGCCTTTCCCCGTCCGCGCGCCCGCGATGTCCTTGCGGATCCCGCGGACACGCTCCAATGCCGCCGAGTCCCGCTCCAGTCCCTCCACTAGGCTGATGGCGACCGCCCGCTGTCTGGCCAACGCCGCCGCGCCGATCGGAACGCGCGGGTCCATGCGCACCGTGAGGGGCTGCGTGTAGGCCCGGCCGCCCACCGTCAGTCGCACGACGTAACGCCCGGGAAGCACCCACGGCCCGCGCGGCTCGCGCGGCGTGTTCTGCAAAACCGCCGCAATGGGGTAGTCGTGACGCAACGCCGCGGGCGGGGGTCCGTGGAGGTCCCACACGAAGCGATGCATGCCGGAGTCGCGAGCGACGCCCTGCGCCCGCCTGATCCACCACGGCGGAATGTTGAGGCCCGAATCGGGCGGCTCGGAACCATCGGCACTGGAAAACCGGCGCACCACCGCTCCAGCGCGATCGAGGATCTCGAGGAGCACCGGCCCGGTGGCCGCCCGCGAGAGATAGTAATCGAGCATCGCTCCGTCGGGCGGATTTTGTCCCGCCGGCTCGTCGATCGGGAGCGGCGTGTCGGTGTTCTCGTTCCAGCGAGCCCGCACGGCACCAGCCGGCCGGAAGAGGTACGCGCCCGTCGCCCGCGCGGTATCCGTCGCGTCATGCAGCTCGCGCAACGGCGCGATGCCGTCGAGAATCCAAAATGACCGCCCATGCGTCCCGACGACGAGATCGCTGTCGTGCACCACGAGGTCGCGCACCGCCGTCGCGGGCAGGTTGAGCCGAAGCGATTGCCAATGATCACCATCGTCGAACGAGACGTACACGCCGCGCTCGGTACCGGCGTACAACAGCCCGCGGCGCACCGGGTCTTCGCGCACGGCGTTCACGACTTCGTTCGACGGCAGTCCCGCGACGGTCTCGGTCCAGGTCGCTCCCCCGTCCGTCGTGCGATACACGTGCGGGCGCAGGTCGTCGAGGCGGAAGCGATTGACGGCCGCGTACGCCGCGAGGGTGTCGAAATGGGAAGCCTCGATGAGCGAGACCTTGCTCCACGGCGTGAGCGCCGGAGGGGTGACGTTCTTCCATGTCCGACCCCCGTCGTGCGTCACATGTAGGAGCCCGTCGTCGGTACCGACCCACAGCAGGCCCGCCCGCCGCGTCGAGGGCGCGACCGTGTAAATCACTCCGCGATGCTTGCCGTGCTCCGGGTCGAGGGTGGTGAACGCGCCAAGCGTCGTGGGCACGTCGTACACCGCGCGGGTCAGGTCCGGACTGATCGTTTCCCAGCTCGCGCCGCCCGTCGTGGTGCGAAACAGCACGTTCGCGCCGAAATAGAGGACACGCGGATCGACGGGGGAGAACAGCAACGGCATGGTCCGCACGAACCGGTACGTCCCGGTCCGCACCGGCTCGGGAGACACGTCCTGCACTTCGCCCGTATTCCAGTCGAACCTCGTGACCCGACCGCCGTACACGATGTTGGGATGGAGCGGATCGGGCGCGACGTACCCGTACTCCTCGACACCCACCGGATGCCAGTCCCGAAAGGTGATCTGACCATCGTTGCCGCGGCTCACGATCCCCACCGACCCACTCTCCTGCTGGCCGCCGTAGACCCAGTACGGGTAGCGTCGATCGGTGACGACGTGATAGAACTGCGCCGTCGGCTGATTGTACCAGGAGCTCCAGGTTTCGCCGCCGTTCACGGTCACGACCGCACCCTGGTCGCCCGCGAGCAGGATGATCCTGGGATCGCGCGGATCGATCCAGAAGCGATGGTAGTCGTCGCCGCCGGGAGCCCCGCGGAGCGCGGCGAACGTCGCCCCGCCATCCACAGATTTCCAGGCGACGATGTTCGCCACGTACACGACGTCGGCGTTCTGGGGATCGACTTTGACCTCGTTGAAATCACCGTCCCGTCCCCACACCCGCTCATCGGCGTTCACCAGCCTCCAGTGCTCGCCGCCGTCGTCCGACCGGTACAGCCCCCCGCCCTTCGCCGCGCCCACCACCGCGTACACCCGCGCCGGAGCGCTCGACGCTATCGCCAGACCGATGCGGCCCAGCCCTTCCGCCGCGCCCGGGAGGCCCGCGGTGATCTGTCGCCACGTGGTGCCGCCGTCGCTCGACTTGTAGAGCCCGTTGTTGGCCGAGAGGGTCCAGGAGCTCCCGATCTCCCAGGGCGCCTGCCGCGCCGCCCACAGCACGGCGAATACCGTTTCGGGGTTGCCCGGGTCGGCCGCGAGGTCCACCGCGCCGGTGTTCTCGTCCTTGTACAGCACCTTCTGCCAGGTCTCTCCGCCGTCCGTGGTGCGAAACACACCCCGTTCCTCGTTCGGACCGTATGGATGGCCGAGCACCGCGACCCACACGCGTCGCGCATCCCGTGGGTCGACCAGGACGGCCGGAATCTGCTGGCCGTCTTCGAGGCCGCGATGCGTCCACGTGACTCCGCCGTCGGTCGACTGGTAGATCCCGTCCCCGACCGAGAGATCCGGCCGTTGCAGCCCTTCGCCGGTCCCCACGTACAATGTCCGCGGATCGGACGGCGACACTGCGATCGCGCCGATCGAGCCGGTCGGCTGGCCGTCAAAACCGGGCGACCACGTCCGGCCGTAGTCCGCGCTCCGCCACACGCCGCCGTTGTTCACGCCGATGTAGAGAACGTCGGGGGCGCCGGGTACCCCCGCGGCCGCCACGGTGCGCCCGCCGCGAAACGGCCCGATCATACGCCAGCGTAACGCGGAGTAGAACGCGGGATCGTACTGCTGCGTGGGTGCGCAGACGGGCGCCAAGGCCGCGAGAATGACGACGACGAGCGACGCACGAGGCAGTTGCGGCACGTTCAACTCCTTATTTAGAGCGGATGTGTCGCGGCGCGGAAGCGCGACGCGTCGAGCAATCGAGCGACCGAGACGCCGGGGACCGGCATACGACCTTCGCGGCTCATCGTCAACTTGATGACATCTCTATCGCGCCCGAACCAGCGCGCACTCGGCTCCAGGTCCGATGGATACGCGCAGCCCGGCAGCGCGGCGATCGCGAGACCGGCCTGGGATCCGATTCCCGACTCGGGCATCGTCCCCGCCCACACCTTGGCGCTGCATTCCACAGCCACGCGGTAGATCCGACACGCTTCGGTGAGCCCGCCCACCCGGTGCACCTTGATATTCCACACCCTCGGTCCGCCGAGCGCCACCATTTGACGCGCCATTCCGGCATCACGCAAGGTCTCATCGAGGCACAGCTCCGTCTTGAGCGTTTGCGCGAGGCGGGCATGCCCCACGAGCTCTTCGGGCGCCAGCGGTTGCTCGATGTAGAGGAGGCCCGCCTCGTCCAGCGCCCGTAATGCCCGCTCGTGATCCGGCCACGCGTAGGCGCCGTTCGCGTCGACGGTGAGCGGGAGATCGGTGCCGGCCATGCCGGCGCGGGCGGCCGCGACCGCGACCTCGTCCCAGCCCGGTGCGACCTTGATCTTCACGCGCCGGTAGCCGTGCTGCAGGGCCTCGTAGACGCGGCGCGTGAGCGTCTCGGGACGACGGTCCTCAGGAATCCCGATCGCCACGCCGCAGGCAAAGCTTGCGGCCGGGGCGACCTCGAGCCGTTCGCCCACGAGCTGGGCCAGCCCGGTGCCGCGGCGGTGCGCCTCGAGATCCCACGCGGCCGTTTCGACGCCCGCGCGCGCGAAGGGATTCCCGCGCACGTGCTCCCGGAGGGCGGCATCCACGGCCTCCGGCGACTCGAACTCCCGGCCGGCGACGCGAGGCACCAGGACACGCGGGATGAGATCGCGCGCGCTCCAGAGCGTCTCCTCGGAATAGAACGGCAGCTCGTCCGGAGCCGCCTCGCCATATCCGACATGCCCCTGATCGTCGTGCAGCACCACGACGACGGACCGCCGCGCATCGATCCGCCCGCTCGAGATGATGAACGGCTCGGCGAACGGAAGCTCGAGGGCGAAGAGCTCAACGTTGGCGATGCGCACGATGAGTCACGTCGAGGAAATGCAGCTCGCCGCCGCGTCGCTCGAGCTCGCCGTCCGCCTCGAGCTCGAGCAGCCCCGCGATCAATCCCTCCCGAGGGTGAAAGACGAGCGCGTGCAACACCCGAGCGGTCCGGGACCCCTGCGTCGCGGCGTACTCGGAGAGCGGGAGCTGAAAGAACGTGTGGAGCTGAACGCTCTCGCAACCGCGTCGCGCGTACTCGAGCAGCATGCGGCCGGAGGTGATGTTGCCGGTGGCGGAGAGGTTCGAGAGGTCGGTAGAGGTCGGTAGAGGACGGTAGAGGTCCAAGGCACGGAGATTCCTGTCACTCAAGTCCCATCCCCCATAGGCCAATCCGAGTTTCGAATCGAACAGGCGGTTGAAACAGACCAGCGTGTCCGCGCCGCGCGTCGCACGCATCATCTCCACTTGAAAGGCATCGTCGAACCGGGCGTTCATCAGCTTGACCGCGATGCGGACGGGCATCGGCGACGCAGCACGAATCTGCGGCGGGACTTCTTGAAGCCAGCGCAGGATCTGTGCGCGGTCATCCGCGAGCGCGTCCCCGGCGAGGGTCGGTGAGAAATCCTTCTCGACCAGGAGCGGTGGCTCGCTCCATGCGCCGGCGACCGCGGCCGTCGTGTGGCGGTACTCGGCGTCACGGAACGACTCATCCAGACGCGGCAGGTGATACTTCACCGACGGCACCACGAGCAAGCGGCCCGCGCGGGTGAGGTCCCGCCCGGCGCGCACCAACGCGAGGTAGTCCGACAACGAGCGGTCCCAGCCGCGTCCCTTCCAGGTGACTGTCCACCCCGGACGTCCGTCGGCGGACGGGCGTCGTTCCACCGCCATCCGCGTCTCGTGAATCGCCCACGCCGCCATGGCCCGCGCACCGGTCGCGTCTTCCGCAATGAGGGTCTTGAGCACGACGAACGCGAGGCCCGCCCGGGCGTCCTCCTCGAGCTGGCCCTCGTTGAGTGAGAGCTGCCCGGAGCCTTTCCCGATGGGGTGAGGAATCGCTTCACCGAGGTAGCGGGCACTGAGATCGACGCGATACTCGGCGCGCACCAAATCCGTGAAATCCCGCGGCCACTCCCGACCGAAGCGCTCGAAGTCTCGCTCGAGCGCGGCCGTCGTCCTAACGGGCAAAGCGGGAGAGGAGGAAATCGGGATCTGGCGCGCCCCCCGAGAGCACGAGCTGCGCGACGAGCTCGCCCACGGCGGGTCCGTGCTTGAAGCCGTGTCCCGAGCCTCCGCCCACGAGCCACGTATTTCCCGCCGCCGGATGACGGTCGATGATGAAGTGCTCGTCCGGTGAGTTCTCGTACTGGCACACGCGCGACTCGAGCAACGGAGCGTCCTTGAGCCCCGGAAAACGGTACCCGAGGTACTCACGGGCGGCGCGCAGCGTCTCGGGCGTGGGCAGGCGTTCGCCGCTCGTGGGATCGAACGCGGGCCCGCGCGTATCGTCCGCGACCTTGAACCCCCGCCATTCATTGCCGGGAATGCCGTACATGAAGTGGGTGCCATGGTCGGCCCAGACCGGGAGCGCTTCCTCGGTGAAGCGACGATCGCCGCGCGGCGTGCCGAAGAAGAAGACTTCCTGCCGCGTGGCGCGCACGCGGTCGCCGATCACGTCCGGGAACAGCTTGCCCAGCCACGGCCCGCAGGCGAAGACGTAGCGGTCGGCGACGAGGCTCGTCCCGTCGGAGAGCGTCACACCGGGGAGCTCGCCCCCTCGCGGCGACGGCGGGTCCGCCGCGAGCTGGCGATACTCACCGCCCTCGGCGAGGAAGCCGTCCAGCACGGTGGCGCAGGCACGCCGGGCGGTGAGGTATCCGCCCTGCCGCTCGAAGATGGCCCAGCGGACGCGATCGCAATTGATCTGCGGGTAGCGCTTCGTGGTCTCCCGATCCGAGAGCTCCTCGAACTGGACGCCGACATCCTTCAAGAGCGGCAGCGCCGCTTTCTCGTACTGATCCTCGCCCTCCACCAGCCACAGTACCCCGATCCCGTGATACAGCTTGCGCGCCCACCGTCGTTCGTGCTCCTGCCACAGCGTCAAGGCGCGCGCGGCGAGTCGCGTGTAGACGACGCGGGGCCCGTAGGTCGCGCGAATCACCCGCGTTTCCCCGCCCGAGCTCGCGCGCGAGTTGCCGGGCCCCCACGCGTCGACCAGCGTCACGCGGGCCCCACGCCGCAGCAAATACAGCGCGGTCCAGCCGCCGAAGGCGCCGGCGCCGACCACCACGACGTGTGGCTGTTTGGTCATCGAGCCCCAGCCCTTCGGAAGAGGCAGCGCGGCCAGTGCCGCGCCCACAGTCCCGCAGCGTTCGAGAAACGACCGCCGCGGGATGCATTTCACGGGAGGCTGACGCGAACCCCGCGCGCGTCCCGCACGGCCCGCCGCACCGCGTCCCGCTCGTCGGCCGGGAGGGGGGGACCCCACGGATCATCGCACGCGTCGTCGGGAATCACGCCCTCGGCGGCGAGCGCCCAGAGCATCCGACGCACGTACCCCTCCATCGGCGGGACGAAGGTCGCGCCGGCGAACCGATCACACAAGCCGGACAGCTTGACAAACTTGCCGAAGTCGCCGGTGCGGAACGACTCGATCAGGCCGAGCTGGAAATTCGTGAGCGCCGCGCCCAAGCCGATCAAGGCCGCGCGGGCGCCCATGGTAAAGGAGTAGCCGAGAAACCGGTCCTCGCCTGTGAGGAGGAGCTTGTCCGGGTGGTCTCGCATCAAGCCGGCGATTCGCTGGAACGTCAATACCGAATCGAGTGTGGCGACCTTGATGCCGATCACGTTGGGCAGGGAGAGGAGGGCGTGGAGGGTTTGATTGTCGTACGCCACCCCGCCCGCCCCGCCGTACAGATAGAAGGCGATCACCGGGAGCTCGTGGCTCAGCGCGTCGTGAAACCCCACCGGGTCGTCCGGGCGCGGAAACGCCAGCAGCGCATCCGCCCCACCGGCTTTCGCTTCTTGCGCCATCTCGAGGCTCGATGCGCCGGCCACGATCGCGCTGAGCGGCAGGGCCGCGCGCCACGTCGCCAGCACGCGCCGCCGCTGCTCCGGCGAGAGGTGAGGCCCCCGCCCCGTGTGAGCCCACACCGCGACGCCGGCCACCTGGTGTTCCGCCATCCAGGCCGCGTACGCCTGAAGCGCGTCCCCGGCCAGCTCGCGACCCCGGAACGGGACCGGCACGGCTGGAATGAGGCCCCACTCGAGCCGATGTCGGAGCTGCGGGGACTTGACAGTCACGCGGCGAGTCCTTTCTCGAGGTTGCCCGACTCGATCGCGGCCCGCCGGTCCGCGGGCAGTCCGAGAAGATCGAGCTTTGCGACGCTGCACTCGGGGATCCGGAGCGGCTGGCCGGTGCCGAACACGAACCGATCGATGCCGACGGTGCCGAGCAGGGTCTCGAGCTGATCCTCCGGAGGGCCCCAGATCCAGCTGACGTCCCACCAGAGCCGTGCCGCCTCCTCCGGCGTGGACCCGAAGTGCACTTCCTCGATGAACGCCCGGTCCGCGTGCGTGATCAGGAGACGGACATCCTCGTCGCTGCGGATCAGCGCGCGAACGGCGGCCGCGGGGAGCTCTGACGCCCGATCGTTGATGTGGCGTTGCCGCCCGTCCTCCAGCCGCACGGCCATAACTAGCGGGAGCTTGGCGGCCCCGCACGCCGCGGCCAGCACGCGCATCTCCGGACCTGCGGCCTCGATGCCGTAGTACAGCGGATCACAGCGCACCGCGGGCGCTTGATGGTCCGCCGCTTCACCGATCGCGGCGTCCCAGCTGGTGAGACCAGGGTGAACGGCGGGCACCGGCCTGAGTCGTTTGGTGGACGCCGCGGCCTGGTACAACCACGTGTTTCCCTCCATCGGATCGCGCCAGAACATGCTGGGCAGGTGGCTGATCCATGCCACGTCGATCCCCGTGCGGTCCAATGCGGGCAACAGTTTCTCGACCGCGGTGCCCGGTACCCGGCGGAACGGGTAGGCCCCGACAAACGCGTTGACGTCGATTCGCATCAGTCGGCGGGAAACGCGCCACGCGGGAAAACGCTCGCCGCGTTTCGCCACCTGACGAGCTCGAGCTCGCGCGGTGGGAGCAGGCGCTCGAGATAGCGCAGCTTGGCCCAACCGGTATCCATGGTCAGGTCCGTCCCGAAGAGGAGACGCGTGGGGCCAACGGCGTCGAGACACGCTTCGAGCATGCCGCCATCCGCGCCGCTCCCCGAGAGATCGATGTAGACGTTCGGCGCGGTACCCCTTCGGAGCTCGGCGAGCGAGTGCTGCCAGTCGCCCCCGCCGCCGATGTGGGCCAGGATGAAACGCACCTTGGGATGCCTCGCGGCGAGCACGCACAGCTCCGCACCATCGGACGCTTCCTGACCCGGCCAGTCGTGGCGCCGATGTTGCCAGATGTGATGCAGCACGGGAACCCCGCGCTGGGCAGCGAGCTCGCAGATGGGATCGAGCAGCGGATCGGTGGCGCGCCGGCTCGCGGCGAGCTTGATGCCCACCATGCCCGCACCGAGGCAGCGCGCGATCTCGGCTCGGGCATGCACGGTGTAGTTCGGGTTGACGGTCACATACCCGCGTATCGCGTCTGGATGCTCGCGCGCCAGAGCCAGCAACGCGTCGTTGCCGTACTCCAGGTCCCGGGGCGACGGGAAGTACGTCGGAGACGTCCGGCCGAAGCTGCCAAGGACCGACGCGACGTGGATCGTGATGCCGATCTTCCGCCCCGCCTCCAGCCGGCTCGCGTTGCGCTCGTGCCAATCCCCCCGGGGTGTACGATCGTGATAGAAATGCGCGTGAACGTCGATCAGCATGCACCAATCTGAGTCCCTAGACGCCAAGACGCCAAGTTGCACGGGGCGTGCGGCGCAAGTGACGAGGCCGAGCCCTCTTGCATCTTGCCATGCGGGACCGCTGGTGATCTGCGTCTTGGCGCCCACTGAGGCGTTCCCTATTTTGTGCCGACATGCGCACTCCTCCTCAGCCGCCGCGACCGCCCAGTCCGCCGCCGCGCGGCCCGACGCCACCCCGCGGCCCCACCCCCCCCAAGGCGGGCCCCCCGCCGCGGCCCACTGTCAAGCCGACTGCCGCTCGTCCCCGGCCGCCGCGCAAGCTCCCGGGATGGCTGGCGCGCGCGCAGCGCTTGCTCGTCCAGCCGACCCAGGAGTGGGCGACGATCGCCCCCGAGTTCACGAGCGCCGGCCCGATCTATACACGGTACCTGATCCCGATGACGGCGATCGGCCCGATCGCCGCGACGATCGGGGCGGTGCTGTTCGATGGTGAGCGCGGCAGCGCGCTGACGTTCGGCGTCGTCCCGGTCAAGCTCGGCACGGCGGTTCAGGCGGGGGTCCTCGAATTCGTGCTCAATCTGGTGGGTGTCTACGCGCTGGCGGTCGCGATCGATGCGATCGGCGCGTGGGTCGGAGGGCAACGGAACCGCGTGCAGGCGCTGAAGGTTGCCGCGTACGGCACGACGCCGTACTGGTTGGCGGGCGCGTTCGCCGTGTTCCCCAGAATCGAGCCGCTCGGGATGCTCATCGGGCTCTACAGCATCCGTCTGTTCGCGGCGGGACTCCCGCCCGTCATGAAAGCACCGCGGGACCGGACGGCGGCCTATACCCTGCTGACGAGCATCGCGGCGGGGCTGATCGTGCTCATCATCACCGCTATCATCACCTACCTGGTCGTGACCTAGCGCCGCTCCCGAAACGCCGCGCGCGCCACCCCACCCTCGCGTGCGAGCAACGGCCCCGCGGCCGCGAGGCCCGCGAGGGCGAACAGCGCGAGTGCCACACAATCGAGTGCGATCGGCAGCTCTCCCCCGTACCCGGCGTCCGTCCATCGGGTGAGCAGCGCGTGCTTCAGCAGATCCACGCCGTACGCGAGCGGATTCACGTGCGCCAGCACGTGGAGCACCGGACCGAGATGCCGCACCGGGTAGAGCGCGCCCGAGAGGAACAGCATCGGGAAGACCACGAAGTTCATCACGCCCGCGAAATTCTCGATGGAGCGCATCCCGGCCGCGAGCACGACCCCGATGGCCCCGAGCGCGAGGCCCAGGAGCACGACGGCGACGAGCGCGAGGAGCGCTCCGGCGGGCGTTGGGGTGAGACCGACGGCCGGCAGCAGGATCGCCGCGACGACGACGGCCTGCGCCGTCCCCACGAGCGTGGCGCCCAGCGTCTTCCCGAGCGCGACCGTGCCGCGCCGGATCGGCGCGACGAGCATCATGCGCAGCACCCCCGCGTCCCGATCGATGACCGTGGAGAGCGCGGCGAGCAGCGAGCCGAACATCACGACCATGCCGAGGAGGCCCGGCGCCATGTAGACGCGATAGTCGATTTCGCGGCGGCCGGCGAACACTGCCGCGAAACCCGCGCCCGCAAAGATCAGCCACACGAACGGCCGCGCAACGCTCGACAGCGCCCGACCCCGCTGCCGGAGGAACCGCACGAATTCGCGAACGACGATGCCGTACACCGCGCGCATGTTCAGGCCGCGCCTGTCTCGGCCAGCTCGTGGCCCGTGCGCGCCAGAAACACTTCCTCTAGGGACGCCACCCCGGCCGCCCGCTTGAGCTCCGCCGGCGTCCCGAGGGCGGCCAGGCGACCCCGATCCATCACCGCCACCCGGTCACATGGCTCCGCTTCCTCGACGTAATGCGTGGTCAGGAACACCGTGAGGCCGGACGCCGCGCGCAGGTTGCGGATCAGCTCCCAGAGGGAGCGGCGCGCGCGGGGGTCCAGACCCGCCGTGGGCTCGTCGAGGAAGAGCACGCGGGGCTGATGCAGGATGCCCCGGGCGATGTCCGCGGCGCGGCGCATTCCCCCCGACAGCGTGCGCACCAGATCCCGGCGCCGCTCGTCGAGCCCGAACTGACGGAGTAACGCGTCGATGCGAGGACCGGCTTCGCGATCGGGAAGGTTCCAAAGCCTGGCCGCAAAGCGGAGATTCTCTTCGATGGTGAGATCGCGATCGAGCGTCGTCTCCTGGAACACGAGCCCGATGCTGCGCCGGACGGCGAGGCCGTCGAGGCGAACATCGTGACCCGCCACGCTCGCCGATCCCCGAGAGGGTGTGAGGAGCGTCGCCAACAGGTGGACGGTGGTGGTCTTGCCCGCGCCGTTCGGGCCGAGAAACCCGAAGAACTCGGCGGCGTGGACTTCCAGGTCCAGTCGACCGAGCGCCGTGACCGGACCGTAATCCTTCCCGAGTCCCCGGGCGTCGATCGCGGCGGCGGTCATCCCTTCGCCGCGAGCGCCCGCGACGCGGGGGCCGCGCGGTAGGTCCACTCGTCCGGCGATTGCCCGGTTGTGGCTGAACGCTCCACCGCGGCCACCACCGCGTCGATCAACGGGCGATGCGGCGACAGCGAGCACACGGGGTCGGTCACCGCCGCGTCGCCCGCCACGAGAAACGCCTGGCAGCGGCACCCGCCGAAGTCCTGGGCCTTCCGCGGACACGAGCGGCACGGCTCGGGCATCCAGGCATCACCCCGAAACCGCTGGAAGGCGTCCGAGTGCTCCCAAATCCACGCCAGCGACTTGTCGCGGACGTTCTCGAAGGTGAGGGTCGTGATCCGGCCGGCCGCGTGGCACGGCCACACCTCCCCGGCCGGCGTCACCGTCATGTACGCCCGCGCCCAACCGCCCATGCACGGCTTGGGATACTGCTCGTGGTAGTCGGGCAGTACCCACACGATCTCGAGCGTCGTACCGAGGCGCGCCCGCTCCCGTTGTACGACTTGCCACGCCTGGTCGAGCTGGGCTTTGGTCGGCATGAGCGCGTCGCGGTTATGAAGCGCCCATCCGTAGAATTGCGTGTTGGCCAGTTCGATCCGCTCGGCGCCGAGCGACTCGGCGAGCCGGATCAACGCCTCGACCTGGTGAAGATTCCGCCGGTGGAGCACGACGTTGACGGTCAGCGGGAATCCCAATTCACGCGTGTAGTGGTACGCGGCGATCTTGTCTCGGTAGGATGCCGTCCCCGCCACGAAGTCGGACGTCGCTTCGTCCGCGCCCTGGATGCTGATCTGCACGTGGTCGAGGCCCGCCGCCTTCAGCGTCGTGAGTCGCTCTCTCGTGAGGCGATACGCCGAGGTGATGAGCGAGGTGTACAACCCGACGTCGTGCGCCGTGCGGATCAATTCGTCCAGATCAGGCCGGAGCGTCGGCTCGCCCCCGGAGAGACCGAGCTGGAGGACGCCGAGCGCCTTCGCCTCGCGGAACACGCGACACCACTCCGCCGTCGAGAGCTCTTGCCTGAAGCGCCCGCCGGCGAAGTCCAGCGGGTTCGAGCAATAGGGACATTGCAGCGGGCACTTGTACGTCAGCTCAGCCAGCAGCCAGAGGGGCTTAGGGTCCATACGTCACGAGCCCCTTCGCGGCCAAGCCTTCCAGAAATGCGCGAACATCCGCCGCGAGACCGGTCGTCTCATACCGGCGCTCCAACGTCGCGACGATGTCGGCAAGCGAACGCGTCCCGTCGCACAGTTTGAGGATCTCGACCCCGGTGGCGTTCAGCGTCACGAGTCCTTCCGGATACAAGAGAACGTCCCGCCCACGGACGTCGTCCCGCTGAAGGCGTGCTTTGGCGTGCAGCCGCGGCGCAGAAGCGTCGGCCACGGCGCTCACCCGGTACTGCCCGGGAGGGGGCCCCGCTCGACCGCGTCGAGCAGACACCACAGGACATCGCACTTGAACTCCAACGCCGCGACCGCGCGGTCCTGCTCGGGCCGACTCCGGAAGCGGTCGGTGACGAGCGCGAGGGCGTACTCGGCGTCCCGAGGCGCCTGGGTAAGCCGGTTCTTGAAATACTGGAGGCCTTCCGGGTCGACCCATTTGTAGTGACTGAGCATCGCGGCAAGCCGCTCCTTCACGATCAGCGGTGCGAACATCTCCGTCAGGGAGGCCGCCACGGCTTCGAGCCACGGCTTGAACCGGCAAAAGTTCACGTAGGCGTCCACAGCAAACCGGACCCCGGGAAGGAGGCGACGCTGGCCGAGCAGGTCGTCCCGGGGAACGCCCATCGCCTCACCGAGCCGCAGCCAGGCCTCGATGCCCCCCTCTTCCCCCGGCCGCCCGTCATGGTCGATGATGCGCTGAATCCATTGCTGGCGCACCTCCCGCTCCGGGCAGCTCGACAGGATCAACGCGTCCTTCACGGGAATGCAAATCTGATAGTAGAAGCGGTTCGCCACCCAGAGCTGCAGCTCGTCGCGGGACAGCTCCCCGCGGTGCATCCGCTGATTGAATGGATGCAGGTGATGGTAGCGACGCTCCAGCACGCCGCGCAGCCGGTGCACGAAGTCGTCGGTCGCGCGCGACACGGCGGGCGCGCTCACAGCTCGAACTCCATGGCGTCGTCTCCCACCACCATCCCTGCCGCCTCCACCGCCGCCCGCTCCGCCGAGCCAGGACTCAGGATCGGGTTCGTGTTATTGATATGCACGTACACGGTGCGCCCGACGCCAAGGCTCGGCAGGAGCGCCAGGCTTCCGGCTGGTCCCCCAATGGGTAGGTGACCCATCTCGCGCGCGCTCGGGGCGTCGACTCCCGCGTGCCGCAGCTCATCGTCGGACCAGAACGTGCCGTCGAACATCAGCATTTGCGCACCGGTGGAAACGCGACGCACCGCGTCGTCGACGCCGCCGGCGGCTGGAACGTACGCCAATATCCCGCCGGTGCGCTCGTCGGTGATGCGCAGACCGACATCGAACGTGGCGGCCGGGGCCGATCGGGCGTAGCGCGGTGGGCGCCGCGCCACCGCGGTCGCCGAGCAGCATAAGCCAAGTGGGACGCCGGCGCCGTCCGCGAGCGTGATCGGGCGACCCTCATCGAGGGTCCGAGCGTCTACGCCCGCGTACGCGGACAACACCCGGTAGAGCGGCCACGCATCGCCGAGCAAGGCGGACACGCCGGTCGGTGCATATACCGGCAGCCGGGCGGCACTCTCGCGCAGCAGCAACAGCCCAAGCGTATGATCGATTTCGCCATCGGTGAGAGCGACCGCGGCCACAGACGAGGCTCGCCTGCCCCGAGGCCAGAGCGGCGGGTGCGCCGCGAGCTGGGTGCGCAGATCCGGAGAGGCGTTGAGCAGGACCCAGCGCTCGCCATCCGCGCTGACGGCCACTGACGACTGCGTGCGGCCCGCGCCGCGGTGTCGCGCTTCGACGCAGTTGGGGCAACCGCAATTCCACTGCGGCACGCCACCGCCTGCCGCTGAGCCGAGGATGATAATGCGCATTGAACAAAGGGGCCGGGTTCGTCACCCGGCCCCCTCCCTCAATCGTTGCAGCCTGGTTCAGGCATTGCCGGCGTACGCGCCGACTTCCATCCCCAGCTCTACCACTGCGAATTCGGGTTTCGTCCAAGTCATGGTTCCGTTCCTCCGAGGACTACGATGGTCGACCACTTCTAGCGCTTGGTAGACGCTATCGCACGGGATGTGCCACAGAAGTGTCGCGGCATCGCAATCTCCAACACCATTTCCGATAGACACTTAGCACTTATCGGGTTCGTAACCACGATGACCAGTAGTGGGTCATTTCACCCAAGTTGGGTGAAATAACCCAGTGCCATTTGTCCTCAGGGCTGGAGCCCGAACTTTCTGATTCGGTAGCGTAGCGTGTCGCGCGAGATTCCTAGGCGCTGCGCCGCTTTTGTCTGGTTACCTCCGGCATCCCGCATCGCCCGCTCGATCATCGCTCGCTCCCAATGCGCCAGGTCCACGCCCTGTGGCGGGAGCGTGGAGTCCGTGACGGTCGGCTTCCGCTCGTGCCCGCCGTGGTCGGGGGAGGGGCTCGTGAGCGACAAATGCTCGACCTCGAGCGTGGGTCCCCGACTCCAGAGCACGGCGCGTTCGATCACGTGACTCAGCTCGCGAACGTTGCCGGGCCAGGGATACGACAGGAGCAACTCGCGAGCGGGCGCGCTGATCTCTGTCACGGCGCGTCCGTATTTGGCGTTGAGCAGGCGGAGGAAGTGCTCGGTCAGGAGCACCACGTCCTCACCCCGCTCGCGCAACGGCGGGACGTGCAGCACGATCACGGCGAGCCGGAAGTACAGGTCCGAGCGGAATCGCTCGCGCTGGACCTCACGCTCCAGGTCTCGGTTCGTCGCCGCGATGATCCGCACATCGATCTTCCGTTCACGGACACTGCCTACGCGGCGCACGGCTCGGTCCTCGATCGCGCGGAGCAGCTTTCCCTGCACCGACAGGTCCACGTCGCCGATCTCGTCGAGGAAGAGGAATCCGCCCTCTCCGGCCTCGAACAAACCCGGTTTCGATTCCTTGGCATCGGTGAAGGCGCCCCGCTCGTGTCCGAACAGCTCTGCTTCCATTAACGTCGCGGGAATGGCGGTGCAGTTGACCTCGATGAACGGCTTGGCCGCCCGGGCACCGGCGGCATGGATCGCGCGCGCCAGAAGGCCCTTGCCGGTGCCGGTCTCGCCCGTCAGCAGGACGGGGGGCGTATCCGCCAGCTCGGCGATTTGACGCGCTCGCTCGAGAATCGCCCGGACCACGGACGACTCGCCCAGCATGGTCCTGAACCCGACGTCCTCCGTCGCCCGCCGGCGGTAATAGGAGAGCTCCTGCTTGAGCTGGCGATTCTCGCGCGCGCGATCGGCGAGGAGCTTCAGCTCCTCCAGGTCCACGGGCTTCTTGACGTAGTCGAACGCGCCGAGCTTCACCGCTTCGACCGCGCCCTCGATGGAGCCGTAGGCCGTCAGCATGATGACGGGCAGCACCGGATCGAACTCCCGGATCCGTTTCAGGAGATCGATGCCGCTCATCCCGGGCAACCGGACGTCCGCGAACACGACGTCGGGTTGCAGGCGCGCGAGGAGCTCGAGGGCCTGCTCGCCGGAGCCCGTCACCTCGGCCTCGTAGCCGTGATCCGCGAGAAACGCCTTGGCCGACCGGGCGAGCGTTTGCTCGTCGTCGACGATGAGGACGGTGGAGCCGTTCATGCGAGCTGGCGAGCCGGCACTGAGGGCGGTGTCGGCGCAGCGGCAGCCTCAGCGGCACTCGGCAGCCAGAGACGGACGGTGGTGCCCTGCCCGACGACGCTGCTGATGCTGAGCCGGCCGCCCGTCTCCTCGACGTAACGCTTGGCGATCGCCAGTCCCAGGCCCGTGCCCTCGGCGCGAGTGGTGAAGAACGGCTCGCACACGTTGGCCAGCACTTCGGGCGGGATGCCCTTGCCCGAATCGGTGATGGCGACCGTCACGCCATCCGTCCCCGTATCGCTCGGTTCGCGCCGTCCGTCGATGCTGAGCTTTCCACCGTCGGGCATGGCGTCGAGCGCGTTGGAGACGATTTCGGTCAGCGTCTGCTCGAGTCGCATCGGGTCCACGCGGACGTCGGGGAGCGTGGGCGGGAAGCTCACCGCGAGCTCGACCCGACGTTCGCGGAGCAGTTGGGAGACGCCGCCGAGCGCGCCCTCTACGAGCTGCCGGACGCTTTCCCGCAGCGGATGAAACGGAGCGGGGCGCGAGAACGCGAGGAGATGCGTGATCCGGAGGTCCAGCCGGTCCACCTGCTCGACGATGGCGGTGAGCTGCTCACGCGCGGCCGGGGCGTCTACGCGATGCCGGGCGAGCTGGGCCGCGGCGCGCAGGCTCGCGAGCGGATTGCGGAGCCCGTGCGCCACCGCCGCCGCCATTTGCCCGATCGACGCCAGCTTTTCCGACTGGATGAGCTGCGCGTGCGATTGGCGCAGCCGTTCCGTCATCTGGGCAAAGGCCCGGGCCAGCTCCCCGATCTCATCCCGGGAGCTGGGCGCGATGACGTGGTCCAGGTCGCCCGCGCCCACGACGGCCATCGCCTGCCGCAGCTCGTTGAGCGGGCGGGCCAGGCTGCGCGAGATGAGCCAGGAGGCGATCAGCCCGGCGATCAACGCGAGCCCGATGATCGACCAGAGGATGCGCCGCTCCGTTTCCACAATCCCCTCGACCTCGACCAGCGCCCGCTGCACGCTGAATTCCCGGGCCTTGCGATAGATATCGCGATTCACCGCGACGAGGGCGGGCTGGAGACGCTGCACCAGCTGCTCGCGCGCGGTGACGTGCGCGGCTTCACGGTGGCCCGCATCATACAGCTTGAACACGCTGTCGGCGACGGATCGGATCTGGAGCTCGATCTTGCGGACGCCGTCCGCGAGGGAGACCTCGTCCGGGGGGAGGCCGGCGGCCCAGCGATCGAGCCAGAAGTCCACGACCTGCTCGGTGAGCGGAAGCTCCTTCTTCGCCGTTGGATCGCCGGCGAGGTAGCGCCACACCACCTGCGTCTGGTTGAACATCGCGTCTTCGACTTCCGCGTAGGTCCGCGACTGTGCCAGGCGCCGCCCGAGGGCCCCGAGTGCTTCCTGCTCACGCGCGTTGGTCCGAATCGCGTGCAGCCCGACCAGCAGGGCCGGAAGCACCATGAGGGAGAAGCCAAGCAGGAGCTTGCGCTGGAGGGTCACGATGCCACCACGATTCCCGTGCCGTTCACCTAGCGCAAGCCCCCCGCCCCCACCCCCGCCCCCGCCACGGCATCTTCACGCGAGCGTCCCGAGCACATCCGCGAGCACCTCCAGTGTCCGGTCCACCGTTCCCTCGTCGTGCGCCATGGACACGAAATTGTATGCCGTGCGCTTGAACAGGAGCCCCCGTGCTACACAGCCCCGCGCCACATCGCGCGAAATGTTCTCACTCGCAAAGTGCAGAAAACACATCTCCGCGACGCCGCCCACCCCGGTCACAAGGTCGGCGTGCTTGCGGTGCAAACGGTGTAGTCCATGTAGCAAGCGAGTGCCCATGCGGTGCAGATGCCCGCACACGTCGTCGCGCACCATGACTTCCAGCGTCGCTCGCGCCGCCGCGAGCGCCACGGACTCGGTGGCCAGTGTGGACGAGATCCATGTCCGGGCCGATCCAGCCATGATGTCCGCTCGTCCCCCGATTACGGCCAGCGGGAAGCCGTTCGCGAGTGCCTTGCCCAGCACAGCGAGGTCGGGCCGCACGCCGTAGCGCTCCGCGGCACCACCAATCGCGAGGCGGAACGCCGTCTTGATCTCGTCGAAGACCAAGACCGCGCCAACACGCGCGCTCTCCACCCTCACGGTTTCGAGCCACTCCTGCGTGGGCTCGATGACGACCACCGGCTCGACGACCACAGCGGCCAAACGGTCGCCCGCGTCCCGAATCAACCGACGGCTGGCCTCCACGTCGTTGAACGGAATCTCGGCGTAGAGTGCCCGGGTCCCGGCGGGCACACCCTCGCCGGCCTGGCACCAGTCGAGCCATCCGTGATACCCGCAACCCAATACGCGCTCCCGCCCCGTGGCGACCCGTGCCAGCCGCACCGCAGCGGCAACCGCCTCAGCGCCCGTCTTCAGGAAGCGCACCCGCTCGAGCCACGGGATGCGGATCGCGAGCACCTCGGCGAGCTCTTCTTCGATCACCGGCGGGAGCGGGCCCACCACCCCGGCCGCCATAGCCTGCTCGGCGGCACGGTTCACCTCGGGATGGCCGTAGCCGAGCGCGACGGCGCCGAGCGCCATGACGTAGTCGGTGTACTCGCGGCCGCTCGCGTCCCACACGCGGCACCCCGAGGCGCGGGTCAACCGCGTGGGGAGTCCCTCCCCCTCGTCCGGCGCGGCGGGCCCAAACAGGGCGTCGGGCCGCTTGCTACCGGTCGACGTGAAGCCCGGAACGCGCCAGTCGCTCACCATATTTCACCACCTCGATCGCGATCGCCCGCAACAGCTTCGCCTCACGCTCGTCGAGCGGCGCGCGGTGCAAGACCTCCCGCAGCGTCCGCATGACCCCTTCCGCCTGGCGCGTCTTGAAGAAGTCGATCACGCCGAGCGCCGCTTCCGCGTCCGTAAACACCCGCTCCAACTCCGCCGCCGTCGCGGGGGGACCCGCCCGGCGCGGGGCCTTGAAGGGCCGGTCCTCGTCCCCCTGCGCGAGCGCGAGCTCGTAGAGCGTCAGGACGACCGCGTGTCCGAGATTGAGCGACGGATACGCGGGGCTCGTGGGGATCGTCACCACGCGATGGCATCGGTCCAGCGCGTCGTTCGACAGCCCCTTGTCCTCGCGCCCGAAGAGGAGCGCCACAGGTCCCGATTGGGATTCTCCGAGGATTTCTCGCGCGGCCTCCCGCGGGCGCTGGAGATTTCGCTTCGCCGTGCGGCCGCGTGCCGTGAACCCCACGACGTGCACACAGTCCGCTAACGCCTCATCGAGACGCTCGTACCGTTGTACCCGCGCCAGCACATCCTGTGTCTGGTGCGCGATGCCCTCCACCCGGTACGCGTCGTACTCGCGTGGCTGCACCAGCCTCAAGTCCCGGAATCCGAAGTTCTTCATCGCCCGAACCACGTGGGCGATGTTCACGAGATCCTGCGGCTCGTGAAGAACGACGGCGATCATCGCAGTATCACCCTACGAGCTCCAATACCCCAAACCGTCCGGGATCCTGCCGGTCCCCCCACAAGTAGACCCAGCCGTTCCCGCCACTCCACACCAGCTGACCGCTGCGACGCTCGCGACCCGGCTCCATTTCGTTGACGAGGAGGTCGAATCGCACCCGCCCGCCGATGTGCGCACGATGCCAGTCCGGCCATCCGATGGCGACGGTCACGCGGTACCCAGTGGGCGTGCGCTGCCAGCCTCCCTGCACCGCCGCTGCGACGCCCGATGACTGCCCGACCCCCACCACCGCCGCCCGAACCGGGCCCCCGTCACGGCCTTCCGGCACGACGAGGTACCCGACGGCATCGCCGCCCTCGGGGTTGCCGACGTAGACCTGTATGCCATCGGAGTGAATGTCGTCCGGCTCATTGTCGAGGCGGAGCGGCGGCGCGCCCTTGGCGCGGAAGCAGACGTCGCGCTTGGTCACGTCGACCGCCAGGTATAGCGCCCCATCGTCCCAGGCAGCGTACGCGACCGCGCTGAAATCCTCCGGGCCGGGGAACGGCTCCTCGCTCCGGCGGTACTGATCCTCGAGCTCGAGCCGGAGCGGCTCGCTGGTGTCGAAGCCATCGAGCGATCCGTCGAGCGGCGGGCGAATGCCCCGCAACGCGGCGCCCACCGCGGGTTTGGGCGTGTCGACTTCGACGAACGGCTCGACCGGTGGCTCGGGCGCCCGCGCGCCCGTCAGCCGGACGCGCCCGGCGGCGGTCTCGATCTCCCAGCCCGCGGCCGTGCCGGCATGTCGATGGACGCCCTGATCGGTTTCGACCTCGATCACGCTCCCCTTCACGCGCACGCCCCGAACGGCGGGTCGCCCCGTCACGGGCTCGAGCACGGACACGAATCGTGCGGCCCGCCCGGTCGCGCGAGTAACGAGGAACGTTCGCCGGCCCCTGCCAGGCAGACCTGGGCCCTCCGCGCGCAGCAGCTCGCCGTCGAAGGAAACGAACGCGTTGAGGGCATGCGGGCCGTCGGAGAATGTGAGCGCGAGGGGCCCTCCCCCACCATCCGGCACAAACCGCTCTACGCGCGCGACGAACTCGTCGCCCAGTTCCGCCGATACCCATGTGCCTCCTCGCACGTCACCCGCGCCGGCGACGTGCCACGGCACCTCGAGCGTGTGTTCCGTCCGGCTCGCGAGCTCTACGACGTCGAGGACGTAGGCCGGTCCCGACACCACCGTGCGCGTGACCTCGCCGTAGCGTCCGCGAACCCACGACCACTCACCCGATGTCGCATATGCCTCGCAGGTGGCATCCCCTGCCGGTTGGGAGGCCCCGTCCAAGCGCGGCGCATTGTGCGCGAGCGTGGACTGATACCAAAACAAGTCGCGCGAGGCGTACGACCCTGTTCCCGGGTCGGCGAGCCAGTGCGTGCCGCCCGCGTGCAGCGTGAGGTGCAGCCGATCGGGATGGCCGTGCCCCTCGCCGTAGCGCCCGCACTCGAGACTCGCGTAGCGATCGCCCATCCGCAGTACCGCGAGCCCGTGCGACTCGAGCAACACACTGCCGGGCGACCACGCCGACACATCGGCGGGCAGCTCCGGCGACATGAACCAGAGTGCCCACCAGGAGAGCGTGCTGCGTGACGGGGAGCGGGGACTGGGGAGCGGGTCGAGCGGCGCGTCGTGGAGATAGAAGTCGAAGAGCTGAGGCCTCATTGTTGCCCTGTCATACAGAGCCGAGAGCCAGCTCGCGAGATGAAGGTTACCGCTGCCCACTCCCTGCTCCCCGAGCCACGCGAGCCCGACCTCCCACAGCTCGACGTGCGCCGGCTGGGCCAGGGACACGCCGTAGCGCGAGTCCTTTCGCGCCGGATACGTGAAGTCGGGGAGCGCCGTGAGCGCGGGCGCGACCAACGCCGCGTGGATCCGCGTCGCGAGTTGCGGCGCGGCGAATACGTCGACGCCGGCGTGGCGGGCCCAGACGGACCCCATCAGGAGACCGCGCAGCGCGAACAGGTGATAGTTCTCGCCCTCGTACCACATGCCGTCGCGCCCGAACCCGCGGAGCAGGTGCTCGAGCAAGCCGGTCGGTCCCTCGATCGCCCGCTTCGCGAGATCCTCGTCCTCGAACCATACGGCGATGGCGGCCAAGCCCGCGTTGTTCCAGGTCTGGCGATTGGAGAACCGCTCGTCGAAATCGCCGATCAGGTTTGCCGCTTCATCGGCCACCTGCGTGACGCCGCGCGTGGTGTCGTCATCGAGCATGCCCGCGCTGCGCAGGAGGAACGCCGCCGAGAGATAGTGGCCGATCCAGATGGATTCGAGATACGTCGAGAAGAACAACCGGCTCGGGCCCAGGACATTGTCCCGGTTGGGATACCGCCAGTAGCGTGCCGCGTACGCACGCAGGATGTCCGACGCGCGCCGCGCGGCGGCCCGGTCGTCGTCGAGCACCGCCAGCGTGGCGAGGTGAGCGGCGCGCTCGGCCAGCCAGAGGTGTTGCGATCGTGCCCAGTGGCGATCGTGCCGCTCGCCCGCCACGACCTTCCCGCAGCGTGGGCAGCGATGCGCTGCGGGACTCCAGGGGTCGAACATGAGCTCCGCACCATCGTCCGGACACATCCCGCCGTCAGTCGAAAAGAGGGCCTTCGCGTCCGGGAGCTCCGGCATGCGGGCCAGCAGCGGGGCGGCCCGCTCACGGAGATGCGCGTGCAGGGCCGAAAGATCGCGCGAGCTCGCGATCGCCTCCCGTCGCGCCGCGAGCTCTTCGGCGCTCACCATGCGCGCACTCCATCCGACGCCCATCGAACCGGGAGCACCGTCGCGCCCGCCGCCCGGGCCGCCGACGCCGCCGTCTCGAGCGCCGGGCCGTTCGTGGTCACGAAGAACATCGAGCCGCCCGCCCCCGCGCCGGCAGCCTTGCCGCCGAGCGCGCCCGCGGCACGCACATCGCGCTCGAGACGAGCCATGTCCGGCGTGCACATCTCGGCGTCGAGCGCCTGCTGGTGCTTCCAGTTCTCGGAGAGCAGCGCCGCGACCCGCGCGAGGTCCGACGCACGCAGCGCCTCCGCCATGCCCGCGGCGACCTCCTTGAGCGCGCGCAGAGCCCCCGTGACCTGGGGATCGCCCCGATCGTACGCGGTCATCACACGCGCGATCGTCGCCCCGGAGACGCGCGACGTGCCCGTATAGCACAGCAGGGTCTGACGCTCGAGCGTCGTGGCGAACGCGGGGTCGAGCGTAATCGGCTCGACGCCCACGTCGGGGTCGCGGAACGTGAGTCGCTGGAACCCACCCAGCGCCGCGGCGAACTGATCCTGCTTGCCCCCGGGGATGTGTGCCTCCACGGTCTCCAGGTACCATGCCTGCTCCGCGAGCTCGGGTCCCGCGAGACGCTCGCCGCGGGCCTGCGCGAGCACGGCCACCAGCGCCACGTCCAGTGCGCCGGAGCTCCCCAGCCCGGACCCGGGCGGCGCGGCCGAGCGCGTGGTGAGCGTACAGGCAGCCTGCACCGGGAACATGCGCAGCGCCGCTTTCAGGAGATCCAGGCGCCCGTCCAGGACCAGCCCGCCGGCGTTCGCGCATTCGAACACCTGCCCCAGGTCCTCCGCTTCGAGCCGAATCCCGGGTCCCGCGGCGCCCCCCCCGAGCTTGAGCTCGACGCGGGCCGGCAAGGCGATCGCGGCGTTCACCACGACGCCCCCTTCGCGCGCCGAGAACGGCGGGACGTCCGTCCAGCCGCCCGCGAAGTCGAGGCGCACCGGCGCTTCGGCGTGGAAGTGCGTCGGGAGGTCGCGCCGCTTCACGGTTGAGCGTCCGTTTGCCAGCGCGTGATGGTGGGCAACTCCCCGCGGAGATCCATCCGCACGCCGTGCACCCGGCGGTTCATCCCTTGCACGCCCCGCGCGTGATAGAGAAAGGCTATGGGGAGGGAATCCCGGAACCAGTGCTGCGCGAGCACCGGGTCGGCGGGTAGCCGCGAGCCGGTCAAGTCCGCGAGACTCGTGAGGTACCCGAGGCCCAGATCGCCCTGTGTGCCGAGCACCGCCGCTGTAAAGTCGTGCCGCGTGGCGCTGACCCGGGCAAGGAAGGCGGTGAGCTCGAGCTGGCGGATCGTGACGTCGAATCCGACGGCCGCGAGTCGCGCCTGAATCATCTGCTCCAACGCCGCCTCCCCGCTGCCCACCGTGAGGAGCTCGAAGGCGATCCGCCGGCCGGCGAGCAGGCGCCGCGCCGAGTCGGGATTCTCGGGGAGCGGAGGAAGACGAACGGAACCTGGGACACCAGGGGGCACCGGACCATCTGCCGGGGCACCGAACCCATACAGATACCCGTCCACGATTTCGCGGCGATCCAGGGCGAGCGCCGCCGCCAGGCGGACCCGGGCGTCGTTGAACGGGGCGATGCGCGTGTTGAACACGATCCCGTACGGCAACATCTGCGGGTAATCGACCACGGCGAGCGCAGCGTTCTTACGCACGAACGCGGCGTGGGCGGGCTGAATGCCCGCGAAGTCGATCTCACCCGCGGTCAGGGCGGCGAGCTTTGTCGTCGGTTCGTCCACGACGACCACGACAAACCGCTGCAGCGCGGGTGGACCGCCGAGCGCCGTCGGAAAATTCGGATTCGCCGCGAACACCCAGCGACGGTTCGCCTCATGCGCCACGAACCGAAACGGCCCGTTGCCCAGCGGATGCTCGTTCCAAGCCGCGCGACGCAATTCCGCATGGGGGATCGAGGTCGAGTCGAGGAGGTGTGCGGGCAGGATGGCGAGGTCGGTGAAGACGTCCGGAACGGACGGTTGGCTGTGCGCGAAGCGCACGACGACCGTCGAATCGTTGGGGTCGTTCACGAACGCCACGTCGGAGAAATCGCTCAGCCGCGGGTAGCCGGTGGCGGGATCGCGGGCGGTGGAGAGTGTCCAGGCAACGTCACGCGCCGTGGTGGGCACCCCATCGTCCCACCGCACGCCCGACTGCAGGCGGAACACCAGCGCCTTCCGATCGTCGGCCCACGTCCACGCGCGCGCAAGATACGGCTGCACGACGAGCGCCGAGTCGTAGCGTACGAGCGTCGTGAGCAGGACGTATCGTTCGACCTGCTTGGCGAACGGGTGAACCGTGAGGAGCGGGTTGAGGCTCTGGAGCTCCGCTCCCGACGCATACACGATCGTGCGGGCGCGACGGGCCGCTGCTCCTCCACGCGCGCATGCCGCGATCAACGTCGCGGCCCCCATCACCAGGCTCAGTGTCCGTGATCGCACGTCCGGATTCTAGCGGGGCTCGGGGGCCCGCGCGAGATTCGGGGCATGCTCGCGCAGATCGGACGCCGCATGGCCGCGGGAGGGGTCGTGGTCGCCGGTGTCCTCACGCTCACGTTCTGGCTGGTTCAGCTTGCGCCGGGGGACCCCGTGCAGCGGCTGCTTGGCCCCACGGGGACGGCGGCGCAGATCGCCGCGCAGCGACATGTCCTGGGCCTCGACCGCCCCTTGCCCGTACAGTTCGCGACCTGGATCGCCCAATTCGCGCGCGGCGAGTGGGGCCGGAGCATCGCGACCGGTCGTCCGGTGCGCGCCGTGCTAGGTGACGCGCTCCCGGCCACGCTCCTCCTGGTGGGCCTGTCGCTCGCCCTGAGCTATGCACTGGGTTTCGTGGTCGGCGCGTGGCAGGCGCGCGCCGACCGGCGCGTCGATACGGCGCTGTCGGTAGCGACCGTCACCCTGTTCGCGCTGCCGGGATTCTGGCTCGGCCTCATGCTGATGATGGTCTTCACGTATTGGGCGCACTGGCTTCCGGCGTTCGGTGCCACGGGACTCGACGCCGACACGCTCGCGGGTTGGAGTGGATTGGTCGACCGGCTGCGCCATCTCGCGCTTCCGCTTATTACGCTCACGCTCATCGGCGTTGGGGGGACCGCACGCTTCGTCCGTGGCGCGATGCGCGAGGTCCAAGGACAGCCCTTCGTCACGACCGCCGAAGCCAAGGGGCTTTCGCCCCTTCAGGTCGCCGGGCGGCACGTCGCGCGCAACGCGATGATCCCGGTGATCATCCTCCTCGGGATGTCCCTTCCCGCTTTGCTCTCGGGCACCGTACTCGTGGAGGTAGTGTTCGCGTGGCCCGGCGTGGGGCGCCGGTTGGTCGAAGCCGTGCTGGCGCGCGACTACCCCGTGATCATGGCGGCGACCGTCGTGACGGGCGTGCTGGTCGTCGCGGGCAATCTGCTCGCGGACGTGTGCGCGGCCTGGATCGACCCCCGCATCCGGTACGGGAGACGCGCGACGTGAGCCGGCTGCGGCGGGACCGGCGGGCGGTGTTCGGCATCGCCGTGCTCTCCTTCGTCGCGGGAGCCGGCGTCGCGGCGCCCCTGATTTCCACCGGTGCGCCCGCCGCCCAGCACGAGGTGGTCGCGACGCGGTTTCAACCGCCGCTGTCCACCGACCGGGCCGGCACGTTCCATCTGCTCGGCACCGATCGGTTCGGGCGGGACGTGTGGACGCGGCTCGTGTACGGGGCCCGGATTTCGATCGCGGTGGGAGGCGTGGCGGTGCTGCTGTCGCTGGTGATCGGCCTGGTGGTGGGCGCAGCGGCGGGCTACTGGCCCGGCGTGCCGCGAGTGGTCCTCCTCGGCGTCACGGACTTCACGATCGCCGTCCCGCGCGTAGTGCTCATCCTCCTGCTCGCGGCCCTCACGCGACCCAGCGCCGGGCTCGTCATCCTAGTGGTTGGTCTGACCGGCTGGATGTCGGTCGCTCGGCTGGTCCAGGGAGAGGTGCGCGCTCTCACCGCCCGCCCCTTCGTTGAAGGAGCGCTCGCGCTGGGGCTCTCGCAGAGGCGGGTTCTCGCGCGTCACATCGCTCCCAACGCGCTGACTCCGGTCATCGTGTCGGCGGCACTGGGACTCGGGCAGGCGATCACACTCGAGGCGAGCCTCTCGTTTCTCGGTCTCGGCGTGCAACCGCCCACGCCGTCGTGGGGAAACATGATCGCCTCGGGGCGCGATACCCTGGTGAACGCCCCATGGGTGGCGACGGCGCCCGGCATCGCGCTGGCGCTCGTCGTCGTCGCGTGCACGCTGTTGGGAGACGCGCTGCAGGATGCGCTCAACCCGACGGCGCGGTACGGCTAGATCTTCACGAACCACCGTTTCTCGTACAGGACGGCCATCGCGCCCAGGAACAGGGCGACATACGCGATCGCGAATGCCAGCGATCCATTCATGGGGCCCGCCCAGCTCGCGAAACCGCGCTCGTAGATCCAGGTGTACAGGGAGACGGTCGACCCGTCCGCCTTGGTCACGCTCGAAATCAGCAGGATCCGCGCGAACAGGCCGGACGCCGCGAACGCGAGAATGGAGTTCGTGCCGAAGACGTACCACGGCCACGCCCAGCGTTCGCGCCCGCGCATGTCGATCAGGTAGTAGATCGTGGCCAATAGCACCAGCGCGAAGCCGGCAGTAAAGAGCACGTACGTGCTCGACCAGAGGTTCTTGTTGATCGGGAACCAGATGCTCCAACCCACACCCGCGAGCATCGTCACCACGCCCCACACATACATGCCCAACGCCTTCTCGACGGCCGGCCGGTCGGACCGCAGCCAGCGTCCGGTCATGACGCCGAGGAGGCAGGTCGCGACTGCCGGGAAGGTGCTCATGATCCCCTCGGGATCCCAGTCGGGCTTCCAGCGGTGCGCCCCGAGGACCACCTGGTCCACGTACTGCGCCAGGTTGCCCTGCCGCTCGAGGATGCCGGCCCCGGCGCCCGGCACCGGGACGAGAGTCATGACCGCCCAGTACCCCACGAGGACGCCGGCGACGATCCACCGCTGCGCCCGCTCTCCCGTGGTGACGAAGAGGATGCCCGTGATCAGGTAGACCACGGCGATGCGCTGCAACACACCCATGATTCGGATCGTCGAAAGGTTGTAATGCGGAAAGCCGTTCAAGAGGAGGCCGAGCCCGAAGATGATGCCCGCCCGCGTCACGACTTTGCGCACGAGATCGCGAGGCGACGCACCCTGCTCCATACGCCGGGCGAACGAGAGCGTCAGCGAGATCCCGACGATGAACAGAAAGAAGGGAAAGATGAGGTCGGTGGGCGTCCAACCGTTCCACTCGGCATGGTCCAGCGGCCGGTAAACGTAGGACCAGCTCCCCGGATCGTTCACCAACAACATCCCGGCGATGGTCAGCCCGCGAAACGCGTCGAGCGAGCGGAGGCGCGGCGTCATGACGCCGCGAGCTCCGTCAGTACGCTGGCGTTCAGCTCGTGCCCACCGTCGAACGGCATCTCCCGGTACGGAATGCCGTGCTCGCGCAGGCGCTGCCCCGTGGTCTCGACGATCTTGGGCGTAATGAACTCGTCCGAACGGCCGTACACGAATGTGAGGCGACCAGCGCGCAGCCGTCCCGCCGCGGGCTCTTTCGAGAGATCGAGGTCCGGCGGCAACTCGCCACCCCAGAGCACGACTCGATCGATGCGCGCCGTCCCCATCCCCGCCCACCGACTGACTGTGGCCGCACCCTGCGAGTACCCGAGCGCGTGCACGGTCACCGCCGCGCGATCCACGCGGGCGAAGACGGCGGCGTAGACCGCGTCCAGATAGTGCACATAGTCGTCGATCTCTGCCAGCCGGTCTTCGCGCGTCATCCAGCACGCGCCGACGCGCCGCTCCGCGGCACTCTCGCTCAGGTAGAACCGAGACAGTCCCTCCGGCGCCACGAGGTGGCGGTGCCCGTCATCGAGGACGCGCAGCTTCTCGAGGAAGCGGCCCGCGAGCTGCGCGTACCCATGGCATGCGAACCAGACCTCGCGGGTAGCCGCCCCCGCCAGGCCCAGCGTGTAATAGCGCGCGCTTCGCTGCGTCGTAATGCGATGTTCATCCATGATCAGGTCACCAGGATCGTGACGATCTCGTGGGGCTCCGCCGTGAAGCGCACCGTCTTCCCGCGACCTTCGAGCACTAACGCGACCGATTCGCGCTCGTCCGCGCGCACGCGATGCGCGCTCTTCACCCCGTCGCCGAACCGCCAGGCGCCCGCGGCCTTTCGGTCGGTCGCGTTATAGCAGCGGAGCACGAGCGGAGACCCCTGCTGCGCCGGCTTCACCGCCGAGAGCACGAGCCCCGATCCCTCGAGCGCGATGTCGATAGGCGCCATCGTGAGGTCTACTGCATCGCGGAGCCAGAATCCCCGGAGCGAGAGGAAAGTGTCCTCCCAGAGCGCTGGCAGCACGTCGCCGCGGTCAACCTCGGTTCGGGAGATGGAGGCGAGCGCGAGCTCGATGCGACTCGTGCCCGGCACCTGCGCGAGCGGCGTATGCGTGGGCCACGCCGCGTGACCGGGACGCGCCGGCAGATCGGCGCGCGACAGCTCGCCCACCGCACGCAGCAGTGTCAGGAGAACGTCGCCCCGACTGGTCCACTCATACTCGAAGAAGCCAGGTGCGAACACCGCCAGCCCGCGGGCCCCGTTCGCGGCGGCGACGAACCGGTGTGCAGGGGCCGTGCGCACCGGCGTCTCGAGCGGATATGCGTGAGGGTCCGCCGCCACCGGTGGCCGCACGACGGCCCCGAACGCGGCACCGGCCACCCCGGACGCGCCAGCCAGTCCGGTCGGCATTCGCGCGCGGAGCCGGTGCCATGCGGAGCGATTCTCCACCTCGAGAATGCAGCGGAGCACGGGACTGTCCGCATGCAACATGGCGACCAGCCGCACGTCGGCGCGCCGTGCGACCTGGAATCGCGCCTCGAGCGCCGCGACGAGAGGCCCCGCGGCGAGGCGCCGGACCTTGATCGAGCCGGTGGCCTTGAGCAGCCGATCGCCCGCCGGCGGGCAGTAGGTATACGTGTCGCCGGCATCGCCACCGTCTTCGATCCGCAAGAGGTCCGAGAACCGCTGCCCGCTGCGTCGGTCGCGCAGCGCGAGCGCTCCCGTGGATTCGAGCGCCACCTCGATCCAACGGTTGACGAGGGATCGCCCGCGGACCATGGCGCTTTCACCGGACGGCTCCGCACGGGCACCCGCCTTCCGCCCGTCCGATGGAGCGAGTCCGAGGCGCGCCAACCCCAGCCCCGCCACGCTCGGCGCCCGGAACGCGATCCGCACCTGGTCCACCTCGTCCTGATCCGGGTAGTGACGCGCCGCGTCGATTCGCTCCCCGCCGACGCGCCGGTCGAGCACCTGCACCGTCACTCGACGGCCGTCCGGTGAGACAAGATCGAACGGACGATACCCGTCGCCCTGACGTGGTACGCGGTTGCCTGGAGGGCCCACCGGCACGTCGCGCCGGAACAGCGTAATGTCGGCGAGCATCACGCCACGGCGCGGGCGCGCGGCGGCGTTCCACAGCACCAGCGTGGGCGCGGCCGCGGCGGCGCGCTCGCGCGCCACATCGGGATCGTGGCGTAGCAGATCGTGGACGCTGCCGCGCACGAGCTCAGCGGCTAATGCCTCTACGCTCTCAAGCCGTTCGTCCATGGCACGCGCCACGGCATCGCTCGTGGTGCCCGCGATCGCATCGTGGAATTGGCAGCGCACGAGCGCTCGCCAGGCGAGCTCGAGCACCGGCCGCCGATCGCGCCCGCCAGCGCGACGCGCGAGCGCCGCCAGCGGCTCGGCGACCCGCGTGAGCGCGAGCTCGGCCGCGCTGTAACGCCGTTTGAGTGGCGCCCGCGTGCCGTGCACGCCCTGCAGGGTCCACGCGTAGCGATAGGACCAGCGCAGCTCTCCGTCGAGCGGCGTGGGTTTCGTGCCTTCGGCGGCCGCCTGGAAGAACTCGTCGAGTCGCGATACGCGAAACGCGCTTTGGGGGTCGAGCTCCGCGAGCAGTTCGCGCAGCCGGGGGACATCCGGGTGGGCCGCGTGGTGGTCAGCGCCGATGAGCACCGCGATGTGTTTGCCGGCGGCGCGCTGGACGAGCGCCCGGCGCACCGGCGCCCAGGCGGTGAAGAGCCGCTCGCCATCGGCGGGGAGCGCGGCGCCGATCTCGTAGCCCGCGGGAGGAAGATGCCAGAGGACGATCTCCTTGCGATCCGGGCCGGCCCAACGGTACAGGTCCCGCTCCTGTCCCCCCCCCGCCCCCCCCGCCCCCTCTGCCCCTCCGTCTCCGCCCAGCCCGCGCCACACTACGCCGTACCGGATGCCGAACTCGCGCGCCAACGTCGGCACGACGGCCGGGTGACCGAACGCGTCCGGGGAATAGAGCACGTCGAGGCGACCTCCCAGGCGGTCCGCATCCGCGGCGCCGAGCAGCAGGTTTCGGATCAGGCCTTCGCCGGAAGGGATTTGCTCGTCGGGCAGCACGTACCAGGGACCCACCTGCAACCGGCCGGTCTTCACGAGCGCCCGCACGTCCGATTCCCGCTCGGGTCGGGCCCGGAGATAATCCTCCACGAGGACGGTCTGCCCGTCGAGCAGGAAGCTGCGATACGCGGAATCGGCTTGCAGCCGCTCGATCAGGTCGTCCATCGTCGCCACCAGCCGAGCCTGGAATGCGGCCCGCGGCAAATACCATTCGCGGTCCCAGTGGGTGTGCGGGATGAGATGAAAGATCAGGCCGGTCATCGCGCCTAAAGGCTAAGGGGATGACGCCGCTCCCGCGAGCCGGATATCTTGCGGCATGCGCGCTCGATCCCTCTTCGCCTTGCCGGCCATCGCTGGTCTCGCAGTGCTCGCCACCCGGCTCGTTCCGGGTCCCTTGCGTGACGGAACGACGTTGCTGCCATCGGGGTGGCGCATCCGACCCGCGGGCAAGTCGGTGACCGTCGGAACGCTCCCGCTCGGCCTGGTCACCCTGTCCGACGGCTCCGCGCTGGTGAGTTACAACGGCCATGGTGAGAACGGCCTCGCGCGGATCGAGCCGGTCAAAGCGCAGGTCGTCTGGCGCGCGCCGCTGCCGTCCGCTTGGCTCGGCCTCGCCCGGTCCGGGCGCGACTGGCGCGACACGGTTTGGGCGAGCGGCGGGTCGACCAACCGACTGTACCGGTTCGCGTGGCAGGGTGGCGCCACTTGGACCGTCGACAGCGTCGCGCTCGCTGACTCGGGCGCCAAGGTGTTCCTTGCCGGCATCGCGCTGCTGCCGCGCAAGGGTTGGGTGGCGGTCGTCGGTAATCTCAGCGACTCGGTGTACTTCGTCGACGCGGGTTCGCTCGAGCGCCGCGCGGCCGTCGCCGTAGGACACCATCCGTATACCGCGGTGGCCGACTCGTCGCATGTCTATGTGAGTAACTGGGGCGACTCCACCGTTTCCGTTATTGAGGTGTCCGACCGTCCCACCGTCCGACCGTCCGTCTCCGTCGGCCCGCATCCCTCGGCGCTCGCCCTGTCGGGCTCGGAGCTATTCGCGGCGCTGGCGGGCACGAACGGCGTCGCCCGCGTCAACCTTGCGACCGGCGAGGTGCGCGAGCAGCTCACGGTGGCCCTGGCCCCCCACGCCCCGGTGGGGAGCGACCCCAACGCCCTCGCCCTGTCCCCGGATCGGCGCACCCTCTACGTCGCCATGGCCGGCAACAACGCCGTCGCGGTGGTCCGGATCGGGGCGCGTGAGATGCGAGTCGCGGGGCTCATTCCCGTGGGCTGGTATCCGACGGCGGTCGCGGCCTCGGCGGACGGGCGCACGCTCTTCGTCGCGAACGGCAAGGGAAACGGTTCGGGCGCCAACGCCGACGGCAAGTACATCGCGGACGTCGTCACCGGCTCGGTGTCGGTCGTGCCGGTTCCGGATGCACCGACCCTCGCTCGGTACACCCAACAGGTGTACGCACTCAGCCCGTTCTCCAACGCGCGCCTCCGGCCGCCGGTCCGGCCGTCCGACCGTCCGGCTGGCCTGAAGCACGTCGTCTACATCATCCGGGAGAATCGCACGTACGATCAGGTGTTCGGCGATGAAGCGCGCGGGAACGGCGACCCCGGTCTCGCCATCTTCAACGACTCGGTCACCCCGAACGCCCACGACATCGCCCGGCGCTGGGTGCTGTTCGACAACTTTTACGTGAACGGCGAGGTGTCCGCCAACGGACACGAATGGACCGACCGCGCGTTCGCCGGGGACTACAACGAGAAGACCTGGCCGCAGATCTACTCCGACCGGCGCGAGTGGGATCTGAACAGCGACGAGGATCTCGTGAACCCGCACGGCACCTACATCTGGGACGCCGGGTTGCGGAAGGGCCTGTGGGTCGTGAATTTCGGTGAGAAGACCGAAGCGGACGAGCACGACTCGAGCACCGCCGAGCCCGGTCGCACGAACATCGCGAGCCTCCGGGGCATCACCGCAAAGAACTTTCCCGGGTTCGTTCTCACGATCTCCGACACGACACGGGCCCGCCTGTTCGCCGACTCTGTCGGCAGCTGGGACGCGCAGGGAAAATTTCCCGATCTCGTGATCATGTGGCTGCCGCGCGATCACACCTACGGTCGCCGAGGTAATCAGCCGAGTCCGCGCGCCATGGTCGCCGACAACGATCTCGGCCTTGGTCAAATCGTGGAGCGCCTGTCCCAGTCTCCTGCCTGGCCGTCCCTAGCCGTGTTCGTTCTCGAGGACGACGCGCAGAACGGTCCCGATCACGTGGACGCGCACCGGTCGGTGCTCCTCGTTGCCTCGCCGTACGCCCGCCGGGGCATCGTGGACAGCACGTTCTATACGACCGCGTCCGTGGTGCTCACCATCGAACAGATTCTCGGGCTCGGCCCGCTCAGCCAATACGACGCGGCGGCCGCACCCCTCTGGAACGCCTTCTCGCGCCGCTCGGATTCGACGTCCTTCACTCACGTGCCGAGTGTCTGGCCGCTGGGCGAGCTCAACCCACGCGCGGCGCGCTCGAGGATTCCGGAGGCCGATTTCGCCGAGGCGGACGTCGCGGATGAAGCGGAGCTGAACCGCGAGATCTGGGAAAGCGTGCATCCTGGGGTCACGCCCCCGCCGATACGGCGCTCATGGACGCCCGTCCAAGATTGGGCAGGTAAATAACAGAGGAGTGGTTTCGGCGCCGCAGGTAACACTCACGACTTAACCCATCGGCGGGCCGTTGCGTGCTCGCTATGGCGCGTGTGCGACCATGTAAGCGAAATGAACAGCGCATCGAACCACGTGCCGAGTCTCACCCGGTAGTTCCTCACGACGCGATCGAGACGTTGAAGAACCGACCGTGACGGCGGACACACAGTCGCGGCACTCTTCTATCGGCACATGGCTTGCTCGGCGTTCCCCTCCTTTTGATAGGTCGCACCATTCACTCACTCGATCCGGACGCCGGAGGTGAGTCTGGCGCCGGTGTGGAACCGGAGATACCCCTGGGTCTCATTTCACGGTTGGGTCGGCACAGCCCCGCCTCCGTGCGAATCCCCGCTCGGGCGAGCGAGCGGAGCAGCGCAACGTCACCGGCCAGCCTCTCCACCGCGGCGGGGCGGCCGAGCGCCCGGGGCAAGTTCCTCTTTATGGGCGACGAGAAGGTCTACGTCCGCGGCGTAACCTACGGAACGTTCCGCCCTCGTGCCGACCACAGCGAGGTTCCCGAACCCGACGTCGTCGAGCGGGACTTCGCCCAGATGAGGGCGAGCGGCATTAACGCGGTGCGCACCTATACCGTACCGCCGGGCTGGCTCCTCGACGCCGCTCACCGCCACGCCCTCCGCGTCATGATTGGCTTGCCGATCGAACGATACATCGGGTTTCTCGCCGACAAGCGGAAGGACGCTCCGGACACCGAAGCGATGGTCCGCGCCGGCGTGCGCGCCAGCGCCGACCACCCCGCGGTCCTGTGCTACGCGATCGGCAACGAGATTCCCGCGCCCGTGGCGCGCTGGTTCGGGCGCCGGCGCGTCGAGCGATACCTCGAGCGTCTCTACCGAGCTGCCAAGGACGAGGCGCCCGACGCCCTCGTCACCTATGTGAATTACCCATCCACCGAGTACCTCCAGCTGGACTTTCTCGACTTCCTCTGCTTCAACGTCTACCTCGAGTCTCAGTCGCGCCTGCAGGCGTATCTCGCCCGCCTGCACACCCTCGCGGGCGAGCGCCCCATCGTGATGAGCGAGATTGGGCTCGACAGTCGACGCAACGGTGAGCACCTACAGGCGCGCACGCTCGATTGGCAGGTACGCAGTGTCTTCGCGTCGGGGTGCGCCGGCGCCTTCGTGTATGCCTGGACCGACGAGTGGCACCGATCGGGTGAAGACGTCGAGGACTGGGACTTCGGGCTGACCCGGCGGGACCGAAGTCCCAAGCCCGCGTTGCGGACCGTGTCGGAGGCCTTCGCCGAAGTACCGTTCGCGCCGACGTTCCCCTGGCCACGCGCGTCGGTGGTCGTTTGCACGTACAACGGATCGCGCACCATCCGCGAGTGCCTCGAGGGGCTGGGACGGCTCGACTACCCCGATTACGAAGTCATCGTCGTGGACGACGGCTCCACCGATCGGACTGCCCGCATCGTCCAAGAGTACGATTGCCGGTTGATCCAGACCGAGAACCGTGGTCTCTCGAGCGCCCGCAACACCGGCCTGGGGGCCGCCACTGGTGAGATCGTCGCCTACCTGGACGACGACGCTTCCCCCGACCGGCATTGGCTGAGGTACCTCGTCGCCACGTTCCTCAGTACGGCGCACGCCGGTGTCGGCGGCCCGAACGTCCCCCCGCCGGGCGACGGCCCGATCGCGGAATGCGTCGCGCGCGCGCCGGGCGGGCCGGTGCACGTCCTCGTCACCGACCGCGAGGCCGAGCACATCCCCGGGTGTAACATGGCGTTCCGGAGGGCGTGTCTCGACGCGATCGGGGGGTTTGATCCGCGGTTCCGGGTCGCTGGCGACGACGTAGACGTGTGCTGGCGGTTGCAGGAACGAGGCTGGACGCTCGGTTTCAGTCCCGCCGCCGTGGTTTGGCACCATCGCCGCAATTCACTCCGCGCCTATTGGAAACAGCAAATCGGATACGGGCGAGCGGAGGCGATGCTGGAGCGGAAGTGGCCCGAGAAGTACAACCGCCCGGGGCATGTACGGTGGGCCGGCCGCATCTATGGCCAGGGCCTGACGCAGCCCCTTCGCTGGACCCGGGCGAGGATCTATCACGGGATCTGGGGCCTGGCTCCCTACCAGTCGCTCTACGAGCCCTCATCCAGCCTGCTCGGCTCACTGCCGCAGATGCCTGAGTGGCACCTGATCACCGCGATCCTAATCGGGATGACGGCGCTCAGCGCCTCGTGGCGCCCGCTCCGGCTGGCGCTGCCCTTGCTCGTCCTCGGCGTCGCAGTCCCGCTCGCGCAGGCGTGTGTGAGCGCCGTCCGAGCCCGGTTCCCCAACCCGCGATCGGGGCGCGGCCGGCTCGCGCGGCGGCTGCTCACCGCCGCCCTCCACCTGCTGCAACCGCTCGCCCGCCTCCGGGGGCGGCTCAAAGAGGGCCTTACCCCATGGCGCTCCCGCGGCGCGGTGCGACCGGCACCGCTCTGGCCTGTGACGACCTCCATCTGGAGCGAGCGCTGGGAAGCGCCGGACGCGCGACTCCGTTCAATCGAGGCCGCCCTGCGGGCGGCCGGGGCCTGCGTGCTACGGGGAGGGCCACACGACAGCTGGGACCTCGAGGTGCGAGGCGGGTTTGTCGGCGCCGCCCGGATGCTGATGGCAGTGGAGGAGTATGGCGGCGGGCGGCAACTCGTGCGCTTGCGCTCCTGGCCGGAAATCCCGGCTCCCGGGCCGATCCTCTCGGTCGGCCTCGCCGCGGTGGCACTCGCGGCGATGCACGATCGGGCTTGGCCCGCTGCGGCCGTCCTTGGCCTCTGCTCACTCTTGCCGGTGCTGAAGGCGATCGAGGAATCCGCGGCCGCGATGGCCACCATTGCCAGCGGCTTGAGACAAGTCCACGACGAAACGGCAGGCGGCCGGTGACGCAGGACCTCAAGCTTTACCGGCGGATGTTGCAGCAAGCACGGCCGTACGGGCGGTACTTCCTCGCCTTGTTCACGGTCGGCTTGCTCGCGAGCCCGATCGCGCTCCTGAATCCAGTGCCTCTCAAGATCGTGGTCGATTCCGTGCTCGGAGCACGCCCACTCCCGGTGTTCCTCCAGACGCTGTTACCTGCGGAGGCGGGACGGACGCCAGCGGCGATGTTGGCTGTCGCGATAGGCCTCCTCGTCCTGGTCGCGGCACTCGGTCAGGCGCAGGGGCTCGCGAGCACGCTGCTGCGCACCTACCTCGGCGAGCGATTGGTCCTCGACTTCCGGACCCGGCTGGTCAATCACGTGCAGCGGCTGTCTCTGTCGTACCACGACGCGCGCGGCACAGCCGACTCCCTGTATCGGATCCAGCAGGACGGCGTAGCGATCCAATCCCTCTTGGTCGACGGGGTCATTCCGGCTGTATCGGCAGCCGTTACCGTCGGCACGATGATCGTGGTCACCGCCCGGCTCGACTGGCAGCTGGCACTCGTAGGGCTCACGATCTCACCACCGCTGTTCTTGCTGTCGCGCTCCTACCGTCCGCGCTTGCGCAAGCAATCTCGACAGGTGAAGAAACACGAGAGTGCGGCGCTGGCCATCGTGCAGGAAACGCTAGGTGCGCTCCGCGTGGTGAAGGCCTTCGGGCAAGAAACGAAGGAGACCAAGCGCTTCGTAGGCCGCTCGGTCGAGGGAATGACGGCCCGCGTGCAGCTCGCGCTCCTCCAGGGACGCTACGGCGTCCTCCTCGGGCTCACCACTGCGCTCGGCATGGCCGCGGTGCTCTTAATCGGCGTGGGTCACGTCCGCTCCGGCGTCTTGAGTCTGGGGCAGTTGCTGTTGGTCATGGGGTATCTCGGACAGCTGTACCAGCCGCTCAAGACCATCAGCCAGAAGGCGGGGACATTCCAGTCATACCTCGCCAGCATCGAGCGGGCATTCGCGCTGTTGGACGAGCGTTTCGATGTCCTGGAGCGCCCGCACGCGCGTCCCATCGAGCGGGCCACCGGCGCAGTGACCTTTCACGGCGTTTCCTTCGCCTATCGTCCGGGGCACCGGGTGCTCGAGGATGTCTCGTTCCAGGTCGCGCCCGGCGCACGCGTGGCCATCGTCGGAACCACGGGGGCGGGTAAGACCACGGTGGTCAGCCTCCTGACTCGTTTCTACGACCCCAGCGCGGGTGCCATTCTGCTCGACGGCGTCGACCTGCGCGACTACCGGCTCGCCGACCTCCGCGACCAATTTGCCATCGTCCTCCAGGAGCCCGTCCTGTTCTCGACCAGCATCGCCGAGAACATCGCCTACGGCCGTCCCGGAGCGGGCGACGCAGACATCGCGGAAGCGGCGCGAGCCGCTGGGGCGCACGACTTCATCGTCCGACTGCCGCACGCCTACGGCACTCTCGTGGGCGAGCGCGGGATGCAGCTCTCGGGTGGGGAGCGCCAGCGGGTCGCCCTGGCGCGCGCCTTCCTGAAAGATGCGCCGCTCCTGATCCTCGATGAGCCGACAAGCTCCGTGGATGCCGGAACCGAGGCCGCGATCCTGGACGCCATGGATCGCCTGATGCAGGGTCGCACGGCCTTTCTGATCACCCACCGGCGGAGCGCCCTGGCCACCTGTGACGTGCGCATTCACCTGGAGCGGGGACGTCTCGTCGAGGCGGCCCCGACGCTGGCATGGCAGACACCCTAACGTCGACGTCCTCCCGCGCCGTCCTATGGGGGAAGCTCGGATGGCACGCAGCGGCGCAGGCGTGGCACGCGTTCGCTGGCGCCACGAGCGACCCGGAGACCATTGAAGTCCTCCGTCGCGGCAAGAAATCGGCGACCTATCGTCTCGTCGGAGTCGGGCCGGCCGGCGAATCCATCATCGCCCAACGGACACACGTGGCGAAGGCGGAGATCGAGCGAGCGATGTACGACTCCATCCTCCCGCTGCTGCCCGTCACGGCGCCTCGCTACTACGGCACCCGACCGGACGGCGACGGCTGCGCTTGGTTGTTCCTCGAAGACGTCGGCGATCAGCGCGTCCCGCCCGCCGACCCGGTGCACGCCGAGCTCGCCGCTCAGTGGGTCGGGCTGATGCACACGGCGGCGACTACTGTCGCGGCAGCCCGCCGGCTGCCCGATGGGGGGCCGTCGAGGTATCTCGACCATTTGCGGGTGGACCTCCACACCATTCGGGCGAATCGGGCCAACCCGGCGCTCACGCCGGAAGACGCGGCCTTGCTTGACGCGCTGGTGTCCGACCTGGACCGCCTGGATCGCCAGTGGAGCGCCGTCGCGCGCGTATGCGCGGGCGCGCCGATCACCCTCGTACACGGCGACCTGCAGCGCAAGAACGTGTACGTCCGCGCCGGTCCTCGGGGGATGGCGCTCTTCGTCATCGACTGGGAGACGGCCGGCTGGGGTGTGCCGGCCGCCGACCTCGCCTGGATCGACCTGCCGACCTACACCGTGGTGGTGCAGACCGTCTGGCCGCAGTTCCGGCCCGCCGATGCGCAACGCCTCGCGGTCGTGGGACGGGTCTTCCGCGAGCTTGTTGCGATCCGCTGGGTGTGCCCACAGCTGGCCTACGAGGCCGCGTCGTTCCTGACGCGACCCATCTCGTGGCTACGCGTCATGCAACAGCGTCTGGCCGATGCACTGCGCGATCTGGGAGAGCTGACGTGACCTCGCTTACCGGAATCCCTCAACACGCGATTCCCGGGACGGCTGAACCCGGATGGCCGGAGGTGTGCGCGGCGCTCCAAGACTTGCTCCCGGTATGCGGCACGGACGACGGCACCATCGATCTGCAACGCCTGAAGTCCCGAGTCTATCGCCTTCGGGCGGGAGAGAACGGCCGAGCCCGTTCGTTCGTGCTCAAGCGGTACGACCCGTGGCTGGCCCGGCGCAATGAGCTGGTGCTAAGCCGCTGGCTGCCGGCGCTGGGACTGGGGGAGCGGAGCCCGCGGCTCCTCGCCGCCGCCGCCGAACGGACCGGCGTGTGCGTCTGGCACGTGTACGAAGACCTGGGTGACGGCGTGCTTGATCCCGCGAGCGCGGACCGCGGTCAGGTGGCGGCGGCGGTGGAGCTCATCGCGGACCTCCATGTACGCGCCGCCGGTCACGCCCTGCTACCCGAGTGCCGCCACTTCTGCGGCAACCTTGGCATGCCGTTCTTCGTCGCGAACGTGCGAGATGCGATTGCGGTCCTTGAGGCCCTCGCGCCCCCTCGGGTGGAACCGTCGTCGGAGGAGGGTGAGCTCCGCGGTCGGCTGCTCACCCGCCTGTATCGGTTGCGCGACGAGATCCCCGAGCGTGCCGCCCTGCTGGAGGCGCTGGGCGGGCGGGACACGCTGCTGCATGGGGACCTCTGGACCACGAACACATTGATGGCGAGCGCCCCGAGCGGCCCGGTGGCACGCCTCATCGACTGGGATCACGCCGCCGTGGGTCCGGTGAGTTATGACATCTCGACGTTCCTCTATCGGTTCCCAAAGACCGAGCGGCCTTGGATCCTCTCGCTGTATCGCGCGGCGCTGGCGCGCGCAGGCTGGCGATTGCCCGCCGACCCGGACCTGAACGCGCTGTTCGAGACCGCGGAGTACGCGCGCTACGCCAATCGCGTCATCTGGCCGGCCGTCGCTCTCTTGGAGGAGAGCGCACCATGGGGCTTTGCGCAGCTCGCCGAAGTCGAGCGTTGGTTCGACGCACTGGAGCCAGCCCTCCCGGACACATGACCACCGTCGTCCTGTCACCCTATGACGTGGTGAATTTTCCCGAGGGGGGCGGGCATTTCTGGGCGTACATGCAGTACGCCCAAGCCCTGCGGCAGCTGGGGTGCGAGGTTTTCTGGCTGGAGCAGGTCCGCCGGCGGAGGGGCCCCGAGCGGGATGCGCGCGCGCTCGCGACGTTCCTCAAGCGGATGGAGCGTTACGGACTGGGCCAGCACGTCCTGCTCTACACGGTGGGCGAGGGGGACGGCGCGCCAATCGACTACCTCAATGTGACGCCTGCCCGCGCCGAAGCCGTGCTGCGACGGGCCGATTTGGTGCTCAACTTCCACTACGCGATCGACCCACGCATCCTGGGCGGCGCGCGCCGTACCGCGCTCGTCGATATCGATCCCGGCCTGACCCAGCTCTGGATCAGCTCCGCCCAGCTGCAAGTCCCGGCACACGACGTCTACTTCACCATCGGTGAAACCCTCGGAACGGCGGGCCCCGCTTTTCCGGACTGTGGCGTGTCCTGGGTGCATACCCGGCCCCCGGTGTACCTGTCGCTCTGGCCGTACGTGCACGATTCCGGTTGCGAGATGTTCACTACCGTCGCCGGCTGGTGGTCGGGAAAATGGGTGAAAGTGGTCGAGAATGGACACGAAGTCTGCCACGACAACAACAAGCGGGTGGCGTTTCTCAAGTTCCTGTCGCTTCCCGACATGACGTCACAACCGCTCGAGCTAGCACTCCACCTCGCCGAGGGCGATGTCGAGGACCGCCGGTTGCTCGAGCATCACCGTTGGCGAGTGCGCCATGCCCGGGAGGTCGCGAGTACTCCGGAGCGTTACCGGTGCTACATCCAGAGCTCGAGAGGAGAGTGGAGCTGCGCGAAGCCGTTCTTCGTGAAGCTCCAGAACGCGTGGGTGAGCGACCGCACGGTCTGCTACCTGGCGAGCGGGAAACCCGCAGTCGTGCAACATACGGGCCCCAGTGCCTACCTACCTGACGGCGAGGGCCTGTTTCGCTTCACGACGCTCGAGGAGGCCGCGGCTGCGCTCGACGCTGTCAACAGGGACTACGAGCGTCAGTGCCGCGCCGCGCGCGACATCGCCGCTGCCTACTTCGACGCCGTGCAGGTCGTCGGCAGCCTCCTGAGCGAGGCGCTGACATGAGACGGCTGCGCATCGGATTTCTGCTGCCGCGTACCTCGCTCCACAGTCGGAGTTGCATGTGGGCCGTCATGCGGGCGCTCGAGCAAGCGGGCGTACACGTCGACATCGTCCTACCCGCGGACCGAGCCGTAGATCTGTCTCGCGTTCGCGTCGAGCACGACCTGTACGTGGTACGGAAGATGAGCGGCCTCTCGCTCAGCCTGGCGGGAGCGCTGCATCACGCGGGCGCGGCGATCGTGAATCCCTACCCGGTGACCGTGGCCCTGCACGACAAGATCATCGCTTTCCAAATCCTCAATGCTGCCTGCGTGCCTACGCCAGCCACCTACATCGCATCGCACGCCGAGCAGCTGGCTCCACTGTTGGACGACGGGCCGCTGGTCCTGAAGCCTCACCAGGGCGGAGGCGGATACGGCGTCCGCCTGGTCCGCAGCCCCGCCGAATTGACCACGATTCCCTACGACCGGCATACACCGCTCTTCGCACAGCGCTACCACGCACCGCAAGGTCACGACCGCAAGGTCTACGTGATCGGTGATCGCCTGTTCGGCGTCAAGAAGGTCTTTCCACGTCGGACCGAGGAGGAGAAGCGGGGGGAGCCGTTCGACCTCACGTCCGAACTGTGCGAAATCGCCAGGCGATGCGGCCAAGCATTCGGCATCGATCTGTACGGGGTGGACATCATCGAGAGTGGCGGCAAGCCGTACGTGGTGGACATGGACGGCATTCCGGGATACAAGGGCGTCCCGGGTGCCCCTCAGCTCCTGGCCGGTTACCTGCAGCGCGCCGCCAAGCGGGCCGCCGACGGCGAACGAACCCTCCAGCCGTCGTTCAGCCCGCATCACGGCGCGCCCGTCCCGGCGTTCCGCGCCCTGGGAGCCGGCGGATGACCGCCCGCCTGGGCAGCCGCTCTTCTCCCTGGCTGCTGGCGTCGCTGCTCGTCGTGTCGGCGGCGCGGTCGGCTGCGACGCAGGTCGGCACCACCACGGATATCATCACCGGTACCGTCACGGGACCGGACAGCCAACCCCTGGCGGCCGCGAGTGTGGAAGTGATCTCGGTCGAAACCCAAGTGTCGCGCCAGCGCACGACCGACGCGCATGGGCGGTTCACGATCGTGTTCCCCGACGGGGGGGGACGGTATCAAGTCGTCGTGCGATTCATCGGCATGGCAGCGACCCGACTCGACGTCGTCCGCCAAGCGGACGAAGATCGCCTCGTCGTAAACGTCCACATGGGGGTTCGCTCGGTCCCGCTCGAACCGCTCACCGTCACGGCGCAACGGAACGCGCGCTCCGAACGAGCCGGGCCGGGCGCCACCGAGCGCAGCCTCAATCCTGAGCAGTTGGCCCGCCTCCCGATCGATGCGTCCGATCTGAATGCGGTCGCGACCCTGGCGCCGGGGGTCCTGGGCATTGCCGGCAGCGACTCCACGGCGACGGCCTTCTCCGTCGCGGGACAACGGCCCACGGCCAACAACGTGACCCTCGACGGCGCGTCGTTCAGCTCCGGCAGCGTGCCGCAGGACGCCGTCCGTTCCACGCGCGTCGTGACCAGCAGCTACGACGTGGCGCGCGGCCAATTCTCCGGCGGCGTCGTCGCCTCCACGACGCGCAGCGGCACGAACGTCCCCCAGGGCTCGTTCACCTACGCGCTCCGCGACCGCGACCTCGCGTGGGGCGAGGCCACGTCGTCCCCGTTCGGCCAGGGCGCTACTCAGAACCAGCTCAGCGGCGGGATGGGCGGGCCGATCATCCCCAACAAGCTGTTCGTATTCGGCGCGCTACAGGGGCGCTGGCGCGGTCAGGCGCTCCCGTCCCTCGCCAGCGCCGATGCCGCCACCTTGGAGCGGCTAGGGGTGAGCCCGGATTCAGCCGCGCGGTTTCTCGCCCTCGCCAGGGCCAGCGGCGCACCGATGACCATCTCAGGCATCCCCGGAGACCGGATCGGCGACAACACCCTGGCCCTCCTTCGCCTCGATTGGCGACCCGCGGACGCCCATACGTTCACGCTCCGCCTCGACGGTCGCTGGGACTCCCAGGAGCCCGTCCGCGTGGGCACGCTGGCGCTCCCGGCCACCGGCGGGACGCGCACCGAGCGTGCGGGCGGCGTCATGGCCGCGCTCACATCGTACTTCGGGGGGAGCTTCATCAACGAGCTTCGGGGCTACGTCGCCGCGACCCGGCGGGACGCGCGACCGTTCCTTGCGCTTCCCGCAGCGCTCGTGGTGGTGACCTCCGATCTGCAGACCACCGGTCAGGGCGTGGCGACTCTGGCTTTCGGCGGCAACGATGGCCTGCCCCAGCGCACAGACAATCGCAGCGTCGAAGCCAGCGAGGAGCTGTCCTGGCTGCCCGGAAATACCGCGCATCGAGTCAAGCTCGGCGCTTACCTGAACGGCACGCGCGTCGCTGAGAACCAGACGCCAAACCAGCTGGGCACGTTCGTGTTTCCATCGCTCCAGGCGCTCGCCGCGGACAGCGCCGCCCTATTCATGCGAACCATCGCACCGCTCGAGCGCTCGGGAACGGCATGGAACAGCGCCGTATACGCGGGCGATACGTGGCGGGTTGGTCGTGGCCTCCAGCTCACCTATGGCGTACGATTCGAGAGCGCCCGATTCAGCGCCGCTCTGCCCTACAACCGAGCCGTGGATTCGCTCTTCGCGCTGCGCACGGACCGTGTCCCCTCTGAAGTCCATCTCTCGCCACGCATCGGCTTCACGTGGGCGTTCGGAGGCGGAGCGGACCAGACGGCGACTTTCTTGCGGGGTGGGGTGGGCGACTTCCGTAGCCTCACGCCGACGTCCCTCTACAGCGCCGTGCTGGATGCGCCTGGTCTATCAGACGCCGAGACCCAGCTGATCTGTATTGGGCCCGCCGTCCCGATTCCCGACTGGTCGCAGTACGCCCAGGACCCATCCACGATTCCGTCACAGTGCGTGGATACGGCGACGACGGTCACGATCACTCCTCGCCCCAATGTGACCGTCTTCGCTCCGGACTACGCGGCGCCCCGCGCCAGGCGCGCGTCGCTTGCGTACCTGCGGCGATTCCATGGCAACGACTGGGTATCCGTGGAAGCAAGCTACGCGCGTGGCGTCCACCAGTACGGCTTCCGAGACATGAACCTCGTGACCACGCCGCGCTTCACTCTGTCCGACGAGGCCGACCGCCCCGTGTACGTCCCCGCGGACTCAATCGTCCCCGCCACCGGCGCCCTCAGCTCCACAGCCTCGCGGATCCATCCGGAGTTCGGTCAGGTCTTGCAGATCGGTTCCGATCTCCAGTCGAGCACGCAACAGCTCACGCTCGGCTTCATCGCCGTCACGAAGCGCGGCGCGGTCGTCCGGCTGTCGTACACGTTAACGCGCGCGCGGGACCAGTCGTCGTACTCATGCTGCTCGACCGCCCGTGGCTTTGCGGCGCCCACCACCGGAGGCGATCCCAACACACTGGAGTGGGCCACGAGCGACCTGGAACGGCGGCATTCGTTCCTCGGTACGGTGACCTACCCCATTATCACTGGCCTCGAGGTGAGCGCTATCGGGCGCTTGACGTCCGGGGCCCCGTTCACTCCCATCGTCGGCGCCGACATCAACGGCGACGGCGCTCGCAACGATCGCGCTTTCATCTTCGAGCCGGCCTCGACGGTCGATACCGGCGTCGCCCACGGGATGCAGATGCTGCTCGACGGAGCGCCCGCCTCCGTGCGCCACTGTCTTCGGAACCAGCTCGAGCGGATAGCCGCGCGCAACTCTTGTACCGGGCCCTGGCAACCGTCACTCGACCTGCAGCTGAACTGGCGACCCGCTTGGTTCGGGCCGGACCGCCGCCTCACGATGTCCGTCCTGACCGTGAATCTGCTCGGCGGCATCGACGAGTGGCTGCACGGTGCGGCGGGCCTGCACGGCTGGGGCTACGCGACGGCGCCAGACCCTGTCCTGCTCTCCGTCCGCGGGTTCGACCCCACGAGCAACCGGTACCTCTACGCCGTCAACGGGCGGTTCGGCGCGACCGCAAGCGCGAACGGCGGCGTCGCAGTCCCCTTCCAGGTCGGCGTTCAGGCGCGCTACGCCCTCGGCCCAGGCCCAGCCCGCGACCGGTTACGCACCTCGTCCGCCCGCCGCCAAGCCGGCACGGAGGGCGGGCCGGTCCCGGAGATGGCTCCGGCCGGACCAACGGCAGCTGATCCCGCTGGTGCGATCCTGCTGCTCCGCGACTCCCTCAACCTCTCCAGCGAACAAGTCGCGCAACTGCAAGCGATCGCCGACTCGCTCGGCGCCCGCCAGCGCACCTTCTCGGACTCCTCGGAGGCGCAGGCTCAGCGAGCGCCCAATCTCCGCTGGGCCCTCGAACGCGTGCGCCAGGTGCTCACTCCCGAGCAGTGGAGCAAGGTGCCAGACCCGCTCAAGTCTCCGGGCGTCCTCCCGGATCGCTAGACCCCGCGCGTCCAAAATACCCTCGCAACCGCCGGCGCCGACCGTTAGGTTAGCGCGAGGTCGCCCGTGCCCCCACAACTCGACCGGCAAACGCGGATGCTGGTGTCGATCGCCGTTGGCTCGTTCGTGGCGATCGTGCTGGCGTATCTCCTCTCGCCTCCCGACCGGGCGGTCCGGGCGGGGGTGGCCGACGTTTCCTGGACCTGGGCGACATTCTACGCCGCCCTGTGCTGCGTGGCGGCGGCCCGTCGCCATCCGTCACCCGATCAACGACGCGCCTGGTTGTGGATGGGCGCGGGCTGCGGCCTGTTCCTGGCTGGCCAGCTGGTGCGGGATGTCTACGAGCTGGTCGCGCGCGAGCCCCTGCCGTATCCGTCGCTCGCCGACGCGGGGTACCTGAGCGTTTACGTCTGTTTTTTCGTCGCGGTGACGAAGCTCGTCGGGGCCGAGCCGCGCCGTCGCTTCGACGCCGGCGTGCTGATCGACACGGTACTGGTCACGCTCACCGCCGGTGCCCTCGCCTACGAATTCCTCCTCAAGCCGTTCTCCGAGACGGGCAGCCGACTCGCACCGCTCGTCACGAGCATCGCCTGGTCGATCGGCGGCATTGCGGTGTTGTGGGCCATCCTGGTCGAGACGGTACGCCACACGCGCGTCCAGGCGGGGACGGTGGCGGTCTTGTCGGCTCTCGCGGTGCTGTGCGTGACGAACGCGGTGTACGCCCTGGCATCGCTGCGCGGCACCTTCCAGCCCGGCGGAGCGGTCGACCTCGGGTGGGACGCCGGGCTGATGCTGCTCGCCCTGTCCGCGGCGCTGGCGCCGACCCATTCGTCCACACCGGACGCGGGAGCCCCGGCCGTCTCGGGCCACGTCGCGCGGGTCACGGCCGTGGCGATCGGGCTCGCGGGTATCGCCGCGGTCGCGGTCTCACGGGCCCTGTCCCCCGAGCCAGACGCGGGCAGCGCGATTTTGATCGCGCTGGCGGTCGTCGTCATCGCGTGGCGATTCACGCACTCGCTCCGTGCCGACTGGCGGTACACGCAGCTCCTCGAGGAGGAAGTCGCGGCCCAAACCCGTTCCTTGATGAATTCGCTCGCCGCCACAGCCGCGGCGGAGCGCAACATGCGCCTGCTGATGGATTCGGTGCCCGACGCGATCGTCGTCGTGGATCGCGACGGACGCATTCTCGAATCGAACGGGCCGGTCCGCACCCTCGGCGCGCTGGTCGGGCCTGCGGAGCACCGCAGCCTGTTCGACTTCCTCGCCCCCGGTGCCGCGACAGCCGTCCGCGAGAAGCTCGGCGCGGCGTTCCACGGCGACCCGCAACGGTTCGACGTCCCGTTCATCCGTTCCGACGGCAGCCAGGGCGTCGCGGCCGCCCACTACGCCCCGATCCGCGAGGGCAGCGGCATCACACGCGTGCTGGTGCTCGTGCGCGACATCACCGATCAACGCCGCAGCGAGTCGCAATTCCAGCAGGCCGAGAAGCTCGCCGCCATGGGCCAGCTCGTGAGCGGCGTGGCGCACGAGATCAACAACCCGGCGGCGATCATCTCGGGATTCGCGCAAACCCTCCTCCTGGAAGACCTGAAGCCGGAGCAGGTGGAGATGCTGCAGATGATCTACGACGAGGCCACGCGCATCGGGCGCATCACCTCGAACCTCCTGGCGTTCGCGCGCGCCGGCGGGAAACAACGGGCGTTCGTCGACCTGAACGACATCGCGCGCCGCACGTTCGCGCTCCGCTCGTACCACCTCTCGACCTTGAACATCGCCCTGACGCTCGACCTCGACCCCGCTGATCCCAAGATCTGGGCGGACGCCTCGGAGCTCCAGCAGATGCTCCTCAATCTCCTGATCAACGCCGAGCAGGCGCTCGTCACCGTCGACGGGGCGCGCGCGATCACCGTCCGTACGCGGGCGGACGAGCGGGAAGCCCGGTTCGAGGTCGCCGATTCGGGCCCCGGGATCCCGCCCGAGATCCGGGACAAGATCTTCGATCCGTTCTTCACCACTAAACCCGAGGGGGTCGGGACCGGACTCGGCCTCTCCATCTGTTATGGGATCGCGCAGGAGCACGGCGGTCGGATCTGGGTGGAATCGGAGCCCAAACACGGGGCGCGCTTCTGTATCGTGCTGCCGCGCGAGCCCGGTCCCGTCACCCGGCCCGCGTCGGACGCGAAGGCCTCGACCGGGATCGCGGCTCCGCCGGCCTCGAGGGGAGGTCAGGCCGCATCCCATCTCAGAGTCCTCGTCGTGGACGATGAAGACGCGCTCCGCGACGCGTTGTTGCGGTTCCTGCAGCGTCGTGGGATCGCCGGGGAAGGCGCGTCCGATGGGGCGGCGGCCTTGCGCGCGCTGCGTGAGCGGCCGTTCGACGTCATCATCTCTGACGTCCGCATGCCCGGCATGAGCGGCCGGGAATTCCTGGATCAACTGCGTCGCGAACGTCCGAGCCTCGTGCCGCGCCTGGTCTTTTCGACCGGCGACACGTTCGCGCGCGACACGGCCGCCCTGCTTCGCGACTCCGGGGTCCCAACCGTGACCAAACCGTTCGACTTTGCCGAGCTCGAGCGGGTGATCCGCGATGTCGCCGCGCGGGCGGCGGGCAAAGGGCCGGTCTAGCGCTTCACCCAGGTCGTTTCAACCACTCGAAGACGAGCAGGGCGAGAACGACGATCCCGAGCGCGGCGAGCCACCATAGCGAGCGGCGCGATGCGGGCGCCGTCACCGCGGCGCGCGCCACGGGCATTCGGGGAGACGTCCCCAGACCCTCGACCACCAGCACCGGTCCCCCGCGCCCCAGGGTGATCCGGTCGCCTAAACGCACCGGCATCGGCGCGTCCACCCGCTCTTCGTTCACGAAGGTGCCGTTGCTGGACCCCGCGTCGCACAGGGTCAGGGCTCCCGATGCGCCGACCGTCAACTCCGCATGGACGCGGGACACGACACTCCCCACCGGGTCCGCCAGTCGCAGCTCGCACTCGCGCCCGCGACCGATCCGGATGCGTACGCCGCGGGCCTCGTACAGGCGCCCAGTGGCGGCATCGAGCAGCGTGATTCCATACGCCCGCGCGTCCACTGGGGAGGGCTCCTGGATAGCTACAAGCGGGAGGGCACTCCCCCTCCCCTGGCGCGGCGGTCGGTAACGAGCCGACGCGGTACCGGCGAGCGACGTGGCTTCACACGCCGCTCGCGGCCGGCCCGACGAAGCAGTCCGGTGCGGCGTTCGCTCGCGACGACGACGGCGGCATGCCGCCGATCGCCGGACGACCGCCGGTCCACGCCGGACCGACGGTCGTCGAGCTGGCGACGGTCGATGGAGGAGCGGCGGTCGGGCAACGGCTGGTAGGCCATGAGACTCTCGCGGGCCGAGAGGGTGGGCGCCAAACCTACCGGCCGATCGCCGCCGCGGCTAGTGCTCCCGGCGCTCCCGGAGACGGCCGTCGATATCAGTCACTACGTCGTCGACCTTGCCGTTCTTGTACCAGCCCTTGTGCTTCCCGTGATCGCGACGTTCGGCGAGACTCCGCACCGCCACGCGGTCGCCGTTGCGCGACACGAACACGCGGACGATATCGTCATCGTTGTCACCGCGGTGCGCCCAGACGATTCGATCGGGACCGTGCGTCTCAACTCGATACACGACATAGCCGCGCTGCACGAGGACCTCGCGCGTGACGACCACGACGCGGTCCGCCGGCACCACATACTCGTACTGCGCGGGCTCCGCATACACGACTTCGGCGCCCGTATAGCCCGGCGCGCATCCGGCGACCGCCATCGGCAACACCGCGACCGCAAGCGAGATATGTGAACGGATCATCATAGCATTCCTCCTTTGGTCCCTTTGAAGACTCCGGACGCGATGGAATGTTTCGCCCGCCGTGTGACGGGAATCACACACCTCGTGCTAACTTGCGGTCGGTCATGGACAATCTGGCTCACACCCTGATCGGCGCGGCCCTCGGGCGCACGGTCGCGGCGCGGGACGTGCCCGCTGCTGGCTGGATCGGCGCAGTGGCGGGGAACGCGCCCGACATCGCCGAGCTCTTGTTGCGCCCGAGCTCCTGGTGGGGCCACGACGGGGCGACCTACCTCGTGTTCCATCGCGGGATCACGCACTCGCTCGCCGGCGCGGCCATGGAGATCGCTGTGCTCACAGGTCTCTTCGGCTTGATCGCACGGTGGCGGGGACGAAGTCCGCCCTGGCGCTGGATCGCCGCCTGCGTCGCCGTCACGGTCGCGAGCCATTTGTACCTCGACTGGCAGGGCTCCTACGGCCTGCGCCCGTTTCTCCCGTGGAGCGGACGGTGGTATTACGGGGACTGGGTGGCAATCGTGGACCCGTTCTTTTGGATCGTCCCGCTCGTGGCCCTCGCCTGGGGCGAGCGCCGGCACTGGCGCCCCGCGTTGGTCTACTTGCTCACGCTCGCAGCCGTCACGGGCCTTGTCGTCTGGGCTGGGCACGGGAGCGGCCCGGTCGCGTGGTGGGTGCAGGTCGTGACGATCTTGGCGGCTGTCGTTGGCCTGGTCGGATGGGAGCGACATTGGTTCGGCGTCGCGGGGCGTCGCCGTGCCGCCGCGTACGGTCTCCTCGTCCTTGCCCTCTACGTCGGCGCGAGCGCGGCGGTCGCGACGGTGGTGAAGCGATACGCCAAGGCCGCCGCGGTGAAGCGATTCGGACCGGACGCTCGCTGGGCGGCGCTCACGGTCGTCGGCCGGCCCTTCCACTGGCAGATGATCGCGGCCTCATCCGACAGCGTGGCGGGCGCGGACTGGGCGTTCCCCCGACGACTCGACGACCCGGCGGTCCAGGCAGCGCTCGAGACCCCGTCGGGAAGAGCGATCGCCCAGTTCGCGCGGTTTCTCGTCGCGACCGTGGAGTCGCGCGGCGGCGACCGTCAGGTCGCGCTGTGGGACGCCCGCTACCACCGCACGCCACCGCTCCAGAACGGTTTCGCTGCGGTCGTCGTGCCGGTGCCTTCCGGACGTTAGATTGGCCGGGCGATGACATCGCCCCCCCCGCCCCCAACGACCCCGCGCCCGCGGGCTGCTCTCGCGCCCGCCGTGCTGGAGGACGTCGCGGCAGCGTTCGAGCCCGGTTACCGCATGGCGATCGTGGCAGCGACACCGGAACGCGTGGTCTACCAGGCGTGGGACCGGCTGCTCAAGCGCTACGTGGCGCTGCACGTGCATCTCGAGCCTGAGTCCCCCGGCCGCGCCTGGTTCCTGCGCGAGACCGAGACCCTGGCGGCGCTCGACCATCCCGCCATCCGGCACGCCTACGCGGCCGGGGTGAGCGGCCGGTTCGCCTACCGCACCGCCAACTGGGTGGACGGAGAGAGCCTCGCGGACGCGTTGCGGCGCGGCCCCCGGCCCCTGCCCACCGCCCTCGGATTGGTCAGGGACCTGCTCGGCGCTGCCGAGCATGCGCATGCGCGCGGCGTCATCCTGAGGCGCATCGTCCCGACCACAATGATGCTCGAGCTCTCGGGACGCGCCGTGATCACCGACCTGCGCTACTGCAGCTGGTGTCTGCAGAACATCCCGGCCGATGACCGCGCCGCGGGCGGCGTGTTCGTCGCGCCGGAAGTGCGCGGGGGAGGGGCGGGCGAGCCGGCGAGCGACGTCTACGCGGTGGCGGCATTGGTGTATTACGTGCTCACGGGTCAGCCACCAGATGCCGATACCGCTCGCCTCAAGCCGCCGCGCGAATTGCGGCCCGCCGTGCCGGCGGCGCTGGAGCGCGTGTTGCTACGCGCCTTGAAGGCCGCGCCGGGCGACCGGTACTACACGGCGACGGAAATGCTCGAGGACTTCGTGAGCGACGCCGGCGTGTTTCAGGAGCCCGCCGCCGCCCCGCACGTGGCCGAGGCCGGGTTCGAAGGTCGACTGCGCCGCGCCCTGGGCGACGACTACGAGCTGCTCGACGAGCTCGGCGCCGGTGGCTTCGGCCGAGTGTATCGGGCCCGTGACCTGGGGCTCGAACGCGACGTGGCGATCAAAGTGCTGCACCCCTCGCTGACCACCGACCCCGCCGTGATGGAGCGCTTTCGCCGGGAGGCCCAGCTTGCCGCGCGGCTCCGGCACCCGAGCATCGTCAGCATCTACGACATCATGAGTCGGGCCGGGTTGCAGTGGTACACGATGGAGCTCGTGCCTGGCGCGAGCTTGGCGCAGCTCGTGAGCCAGCGCGGGCGCCTTCCCGTGGACCAAGCGGTCCGGATTCTCGACCAGGGGCTATCGGCCCTCGAACACGCCCACGCGCTCGGGCTCGTCCACCGGGATTTGAAGCCGGAGAACATGTTGATCGAGCCGGACGGGCGGTTGCGTATTACCGACTTCGGCCTGGCCCTCGCGCTCCGGGGCGACGGCCGGTCCGGAGGCGCGGTGTCGCGGAGCGGAACGCCGCAGTTCGCCGCGCCGGAACAGCTCCTTGGGGAGCGCGTGGACGAGCGCGCCGACCTCTACTCGCTCGCGGCGACGACATATTTCGGGTTACTTGGTCGGCCACCGTTCGAGGGCGCTACCGCCGAAACCATCCTTGCCCGGCAGACGACCGACGATCTCCCGCCGCTGCATGCTGCGCGGCCCGAGGTATCGAAAGAGCTCGAGGAGGTCTTGAGGAGAGCCCTGGCCAGTGATCCGGCGGCGCGCTATCCCACGGCCACGGCGTTTCGCGAAGCGTTGCGCCGCTCGCAGGGGTTCCTGCGCCGCCTCCGAGCCTTTCTCCGGAGCGACTGACGAGTCAGCAATCCTCGGCGCGGGCCGAGAACGTCTCAACTCAGGCAGCAGTCAACTAAGGAGGAGCGCATGACGAAAGTAGTGGTCGCGGCGTTGCTCGCAGCAGCCTGCAGCTCCAGCCCGATGGGTGGCGGGGGTGGCGGCACCCCGTCCGGTCCCAGTGTGAGCGCCGTGGAATACAGCTTTTCACCGGAGACCCTGACCGTCACAGTCGGCTCGACGGTGACCTGGACGAACAACGGCACCACGACGCACACCGCGACGAGCGATGCCGGCGACTCGCTCAGCTGGGACTCGGGTTCGCTCGCGGGGTCGACGCCCAATCCGTACGGGGGAACGACGCCCGGTGCGTCATTCTCCCAGATGTTCACGAAGGTGGGGACGTACCCCTACCATTGCAGCTTTCACGGCGTAGTGGGGAGTCCCACGTACCACGGAATGGTCGGGGCAATCAAGGTCACGCCGTAACTAGCGCCAGCGAAAGATCCGCAACGCGACTAGGAAGCTGACGAGGCCCCACACCGAGACAATCCCGAGCGGCGCGCCCAGGTGCGCGAGCGAGCTGCCGTCGATCATCACGGCGCGCAGCGCGTCGTTCAGCGCCGTGAGCGGCAGGGCCTTCACGAACGGCTGCATGGCATCGGGGAATCGGGCGTAAGAGAAGAACGTGCCCGAGAGGATCCACATCGGAAGCATGACCAGGTTCATGAGGCCCGAGACCGCTTCGATGGTCCGGGCGCGGCTCGCCACGAGCATTCCCAGCCCCGCGAAGGACAGGGCGCCGAGCACCGTGATGGCGGCGACGGCACCGATCGATCCGCGGACGCCCACGCGAAACATCACCCAGCCGAACCCGACCAAGGCGGCGACTTCCACGAAGAGGAACACCAGCCGCGACAGCACGAACGCCAGCAGATAGTGGCTCCGGCGCATCGGCGTCGCCATGAAGCGCTTGAGCAGCTTCTTGGTGCGCGCCTGGACGACCGAGAAACCCACGCCCCAGAGCCCGCTCCCCATCAGGTTCATTCCGAGGAGGCCGGGGATCAGAAAGTCGATGTAGCGCGAGCCGGGCTCGGTCACCCGTTCGTCCGTGACGCGCGCGACATCGATCCGTCCGCGGGCACGCTGCAGCGCGTCGTCCACCTCGAGGCGTGCCAGGCGACTTTCGGTACGGGTCGAGTCGAAGCGATATACCACGGGTTCTCCCGGGACCACGAGCAGCGCCACGCGCCCCGTGCGGAGTTGCAGGCGTGCCTCGGTCGAGTCGAGGACGACCGGGGAGAGCCCGGGGGCACGCCCCACCGCGGCGGCGACGACGGAGTCCCCCGGCCCGCGCAGCACCGCGACCCGCAGCTCGCCGGGGCCGCGGTTGCGAAAGGCGATGCCCAGCGCGAACGCCAGCACGATCGGGAACCCGAACACCCAGAAGACTGCCTCGGGCTCGCGGTAGAACTCGCGCATGCGCGCGAGGCTGAGCTGGACCAGCGGATGGTCACTCATCGCGGAGCTGCCTCCCGGTGAGCGAGACGAACACATCCTCGAGCGTGGCGTGGTGCGTCGCGAGCAGTGAGAGCTCGGCACCGCGGCGCTCGAGGAGCGCGAGGAGCGCCGGCACCGCGCGATGCACCTCCTCGACGGTGAGCGCGATCCGATCGACGGCCGGCCGGACCGCGCGCACCCCGGGGAGCGCCGCGAGCTCGTCAGTTCCGGGTGGGGTTCCCGAGCGACCCGCGCCGTCGGCGAGCGCGAACTCCACCACGTGCTCGGCGCCGAGCGACGCAATCAGGGATTGCGGGGTGCCGAGCGCGATGACCTTGCCGTGATCCATGATGGCCACCCGGTCGCACAGGCGCTCTGCCTCTTCCATGTAGTGTGTCGTCAGTAGGACCGCGCCACCGGCCGCGCGGAACCGGCCGATCACGTCCCACAGCTGTCGCCGCGACTGGGGATCGAGACCCGTCGTGGGCTCATCGAGGAACAGCAGCTCGGGGCGCGACACGAGCGCGCATGCGACCGCGAGGCGCTGCTTCTGCCCGCCGGAGAGCTTACCGACCCAGGACGCGCGCTTCTCCTCGAGCTCGACGAGCGCGAGGACCTCGTCGACGGAATGGGCCGACCGGTAAAAGCTGCGGAACAGCCGCACCGTCTCCTCGACCGTCAGCTTCTCGGCGAGCTGGGTATCCTGCAGCTGGATGCCCAGGCGCTCACGCAGGGCCCGGGTCTCGGCCGCCCCGCCGGTCCAGCGCATGCCGAGGACCTCGACGTCGCCGGCATCGGGCGCGGTGAGCCCCTCGAGGATCTCGATGGTCGTCGTCTTCCCGGCGCCGTTCGGCCCGAGGAGACCGAAGCATTCCTGGGCCTCGACGGTCAGATCCAGGCCCGCGACCGCCACGACGTCGTCGTAACGCTTGACGAGCCCGGTGCAACGTATGGCGGCCACGACTAGTCCTTCTTCGGCTTGTTCTTGTCCGGCTCCGGCGGCTCCATCGCGTGTCTCAGGGCCGCTTCGAGCTGCATGTGGAGGCTGCCGACGCTGTCCGCCAGGGCGCGAACCTTCATGTTGATCCCCCCACCACGGCCCGCCATGACCGACATCGTTCCGGCGACGTCGGCGATGGTCCCGATGTTGGCGGAGAGTGCCCGCTGGCGCATCTGGGACGACGCGTTGACGATCTTCTCGCTTAGCTGCTGGATGACTCGGGTTTGCCCCGCGCGATTCGAGTCGAGCTCCTTCACCAGGTGCATGAGGTGATCGGCCGCCCGCTTGAACTCCTCGATCTCCTCGATGCGGCGCACCTGGTCGGCCGTGAGTTTCTGTTGGGCCATAGCGTCTCAGTTCCGCTGGGCCAGGGCTTCCACGAGCACGTGGCCATCCAGCGGCTCGGCGGGAGTCAGCTCGAGCAGTCGCGCGAGCGTGGGAGCGATGTCCACCGTGCTCACCCGCTGCTCATACGTACCCCGCTGGATGTCCGAACCCATGAAGATCAGCGGCACGTGTGCGTCCAAGTCGGTGGGCTGGCCGTGCATCGCGATCGGCAGGTTGGGGTAGCTCCAGATCGAATACGGCTTCAGCGTGACGACGAGCTCCACGCCGGCGTCGGGCGGGATCTGATGGATCCAACGCCGCACGACCGGGTCGCTGGTATCCCGTCCCGCAAGGTCAGCCGGACGATCCACGCGGGCCACCCCCGGCAAGGCGCGCACCTGATCCGCGACATCCCTGATGACGCTGTCGACGTTCACGCCGTGCGCGGCGAGACCCGCGCGATCGGGAAGGAGCAGCATCCCTGTATCGAACTGCAGCCAATCGTGCCCGCCGGCCCGGCGGTCGAGGGCGCCGTTCGCGACCGCGATGAGGCTGTCCGGAATGACCCGCACGGCGTCCCGCCGTCCGAGCGCGCGCGATCGCTCCGGGTACGGGGTCACCCCGTGATCCGCGGTGAGGACGACCAGGACGTTGCCGGTGCCGTAGCGCACGAACAGCTGTTGCAGGAACCAGCCGAGATAGCGGTCGAGCCGGAGGATCTGATCGTGGATCTCGCGCGAGTCCGGACCATAGGCGTGGCCGATCGCATCGGTGGTCGAGAGACTCACCGCGAGCAGGTCGGTCGCGCCGCGCCCGCCCAGGCGCAGCGCGCGCACGCCCTCGAGCGCGAACGCGAGCGTGAGCGAGTCCATCGTCGGGACCCCGGCGAGCGCGACCGCCGCCTGGGCGCTGTCGGCCGGCAAACGGTGCGGGAACATGAAGCCGGCGCCGGCATTCTCGTAGGGGACGCTATCCGGCTCGGGATAATCGCGCGCGGGAAGCAAGAGGTTCCATTCGTCTCCGGCCTCGCGGAACGGCAGCCGCCGGGCGTTGAACGCGCGCACCCACAGTGGCAGCGAATCGGCGTAGTAACGGCTCGTGGTGAAGTACCCCGACTGGTACCAATAGACCGACTGCTTGGCGCGGCCGATCGGCAGGATCGCCCCGCGGTCCTTGCGCGAGACGGAGAGCGCCCGGGCGTCCGGCTCGGCAGCCTGAAGCCAGTCGAAGAGCTCCGTACCGTGAAATCGCACCGGGGACGCGCCCGGGCCTGCTAGGCCGATCAGCGGGGCGGCCGAGTCCAGGACTCCGATGGTGTTTGCGATGATCCCCGTATGCGCAGGCCACCGACCCGAGAGGATCGTGGAGAGAAAGGGAGCCGTCTCGGTGACCGCGTGGTCCTGATACGCGTCCCGGAACACGGCGCCTTCTCGCACGAGCAGCCGAAGGCCGCCCTGCAGCTGGGAGCGGTAGCGGTCCAAGTAATCGGGCCGCAGCTGGTCGACGGTGATGACGACCACGAGACGGGGCCGCGGGTTCGGGGCGGGCAGGAACCCCACCCACGCCAGGAACGAAACGAGCGAGCGAATCATGTCACCCAAAATACACGCGGACGGGGTTACGCCGTAGCGGTGACAGGGCGTTCCTGGCGCACGTTCCACGCGACGGCCGCCGCGACCGCGACTACGCCCGCCGCGAGATAGAAGGGAACACCCGGGCCCAGGTATTGAAATGCCAAGGTGGCGCCCACCGGCCCAACAATCGCCATGATGCCGCGCAGCGTCTGCTGGGCCCCCATCTGCACGCCATACTGAGCTCGATCAGTCCGATGGCTCACTAGCGCAGTTGTGGCTGGGAACAACAAGGCCGTCCCGATGGGCGCGAGGATGAGACACATGATGAACCACGAACGCGTCGTCGGCAGCGGCATCAATAACAGTCCAATGCCCAATAGGACAGCACCAAGCCGCATCGTTCGGACTTCGCCCAGACGCTGGTTGATCCAGCCCACCGGCCAAGTTCGCATGACGACGCCCACCGCGCTGAACACGAAGTAGATCGGCCCCACGTTGTCTTCATTCATACCGAATCGTCGCTGCAAGTAGAGCGACAAGACAGCGATCAGTGAATTCAAAGCGAGCATACCGATTCCGTACACCCAAATCACTTCAGACACGGGGCGTGCGGGATGCCGGATGACGTTCCACACGGGCCTTGCGACGTTCCGCACCGCCACTGTCCACGATCCGGTTGTGCGCGGCCCGGCGGGCCCGTCCGGTTGTGAGGGATTCAGTGTGCGAGACTCGGGGAGCCATTTCCACGCGAACACCACGTTGACGAAGACGAGCACAGCGGCGGCCACACCTGGACCACGAGGCCCCCAGAGTTTGTGGGTGAAGGAGCCGAGCACGGCACCGATGCTCACGCCGAGGCTCGTCGCGGCCGACAACCAGCCCAGTGCGCGTGCACGCTGCGCGGGCGGCATGGTGTCGGCGACGTACGCCTGCGCTACCCCGGTGGTTCCCCCTCCGAATCCCTGTACGATGCGGCACACGAACAACAACCAGAGGGTATTGGCAAACCCGAATATCAAGTAGGCGATCCCCGATCCAATGAGACCGATGATGAGCACGGGTCGACGTCCGTACCGATCGGACACGCGTCCCCAAATAGGCGACGCAAGCAGCTGTGCGACTGCAAAAGAGCTGAACAGCGGACCAACGATGCTGGCCTGACCGCCTAGCCTCAACGCATAGAAGGTGAGCAGCGGTGAGATCATCAGCAGCCCAATCATGTCTACGAAGCACACGGCGATCAGAACGATCAGACGCCGCAGGTCCGGCCCGAGAAGGTTCAACAATCGCGTGATCATCGTGTTCATCGTCTGGCGCCTAACCCCAGGACCGCGGCGCTCACCACCATGAGGATCACGCCGAAGGCCGCCGCCACGCCCAGCTCCGACACGCGAAGGCTCGCCATGATCTCGATCGAGATGGGCCGGTTGTCGTACGTGTAGAGCACGATGGACGTGACAAAGTCGCCGAGTCCGGCGACAAAGGCGAGGCTGCCTCCGGCGGCCAGAGCCGGCGTGAGAAGCGGCAGGGTCACGCGCCGGAAGGTCGCCCAGCGTCCGGCGCCAAGACTCGCCGCCGCCTCCTCGAGCCCGGGGTCGAGCTGGCGATAACCGGCCAGGAGGGCCCGTCCCGTAACGGGAACGTTCCGCACCATATATGCGAGCGGCAACAGCAGGGTGGTGCCGGCGAGGACCCAGCGCAACGTGACCGGGCTGTGCACGCTGAACGTCGTGAGGAGCGCGATCGCGAAGACGGTGCCGGGGAGCGCCCACGGCAGGGCGATCAGTCCCTCGATCGCGCCCCGCAACCTGGATGGGCGTCCCCGGGCCACGAGACCGGCGGCCACGAGCGCCAGGGCGATCGCACCGGCGGTGCTTCCCGCCGCCATCCAGAGCGAGTTCACGAGCGGTCGCAGTCGCTCGGGCTCGGCGAAGAGTCGCTGGTAGTTGATCCCGCTCAAAACGGGCGGGAGCGTCTCCGTGGTCCAGGATCCGTACGGCACGAGCGAGATGAGGACCAGGGTGAGGTGAGGGAGCAAGAGGAGAACGGCGAGCGCCCAGCCGGCGGTCGTGGAGAACGCGCGGGCCCCCGCCCCACCGATGGGCCGACGGCGCGGAGCGGTCCCCTTGCCGAGGGCGGTCACGATGTCGTCGCCTTCGGAGCGCCTCAGCAGCACCAGCCCCGCGATGGCGACCAGGGCCAGCGCCACACTTTCGACCTCCGCCAGCCGAAGCTCGCCATTCAGCTTGCTGGCGACGATCTGGGTCGTCATCACGCGGAACCCCCCGCCGAAGACGTACGGCGCGCTGAACGACCCCACAGCGGTCATGAAGACGAGCAGCGCCGCGCCCGCGAGCGAGGGGCGCAGTAACGGGAGCGTCACGCGCCACAAAGTGGACCACCGGCTCGCGCCGAGCGCCTGTGCCGCCTCGAGCATCGAGGCATCGAGCTTCGCGAGCCCGGCACGCGTGAACAGATAGAAGTAGACGTACATCGAGTACGCGTGGACCAGGAGGATGCCGCCGGCCCCCTGGAGCCGCCATGGCGATTGCTCGAGTCCGAAGATTTGTTGGACGGCCCGCGCGACGAACCCGGACTCACCATAGAGAAACAGAAACGCAATCACGCCGACGAACGGCGGCAGGACGGCGGGCAAGGCGATCAGCGAGCCGAGCGTCTTGCGGCCGGGAAACTCGAACCACTCGAACAGGAACGCGAGCGGCACACCGATCGCCGCGGCGAGGGCCACGCTCGCGACCGAGATCCAGACGCTCGCCCACAGCGCCCGCCACTCGGCGGGTCGCGTGGCGAATGCGGTCAGGCCGCTGCCTCCTCCTCCGACCGCGTCGCCGACCAGAATCAGAATGGGGTACAGGACCAACCACGCGAGCAGGACGGTCAGGACAACGCGTGCGGTGAGCCCGCCCCCTGGACGCGCGCTCATGCGTGCGCCTCCGCGAACCGCAGCACGCTCGTCGCCGCGAGGCGCACCCGGTCCCCCACGCGGGCGGCATCCGGCGCCGCCAGCACCTCGAGCCGTTCGCCTCCGTCCGTCTCGACCAGGAAGAACGCGGCGGCTCCGGTGTAGCGCCGCTCGCGCACCACCGCCGGCACGCCCGCCGCCGCGAACGCGAGCCGCTCCGGCCGGACGACGATCACTTCACCGTCCTTCATTCCCCCGCCCCCCCCGGTCCCCTCGCCCCCTCCAAACGCCCGTGCCGCCGGGCCGCGCAGGACGTTGGCCCGGCCTACGAACGTGGCGACGAACAAGCTGGCGGGACGCTCGTACAGCTCCTCCGCGGTGCCGAGTTGCTCCAGGCCACCGGACTCGAGGACCGCCACCCGGTCGCCCAAGTCGAACGCCTCCTCCTGCTCGTGGGTCACGAAGATGCTCGTGATGCCGACGCGCTTGATGAGCGCCCGGAGCTCGCGCCGGGTCCGCTCGCGCAGCGCGGGGTCGAGGTTCGAGAGCGGCTCGTCGAGCAAGAGCACCCGCGGCTCGGGCGCGAGCGCTCGCGCCAGGGCCACCCGCTGCTGCTGCCCGCCCGACAGCTCTTGTACGCGCCGCCGCTCGAACCCCTCGAGCCCGACGAGCTTGAGCGCGTCGACAATTCTTCCCGCGTTGGCCTTGCCCTGCCCCGCGAGACCGAACGCCACGTTCTCGCCGACGTCCAGATGGGGAAACAGGGCGTAGTGCTGAAACACCATCCCGCAACGCCGCCGGGCGGGTGGAGTCGCCGTGACATCTTCGCCACCGATGCCGATCCGGCCCGCGTCCGACGTCTCGAATCCCGCGAGCAGGCGCAGCACCGTCGTCTTCCCACTTCCCGACGGTCCCAGGAGGGCGAGGATCTCTCCTTGCGCGACGCCGAACGACAGTGGCCCTACGGTCACTTTCGCCGACCAGCGCTTGCGTACGCCGTCGAGGGTGACGAATCCGCTCACCGGGAGTGACTCCGCACCGTCTCGTCCCACGCGCGCATCCAATCCGCGCCACGGGCGGCCAACAGGTCCCAATCCACGTCGGCGGCCTTCATCGTCCGCCGCACGTCGCGCGCCCACGTCGGCAACGAGTCGATGGGAATGTCCTGCCGAGCCGGGAGCCGGTAGGCCTCGCGCGTCGCGAGGAGCTGCGCCTCGATGCTGCCCACATACTCGACGAACGCGCGCGCCCGATCCCGGTGTCGGGCGTTCCGGACCACCGCGATCGCGTCCTCGATCACCGGGGTTCCGCTCTTCGGAAACGTGTAGCCGAGGGGCAGGCCGTCGCGCCTCGAGAGGAGAATGTCGGGAAGGTCCCACAGGGTCACGAGCCCTTCCCCCCGCACGATCTTCTGATCGAGGAGCGGCCCGTTCAACACGTATTCCTTGGTCTGCGCGTCGAGTCTCCGGAGCCACTGGAAGCCCGCGGCCGTGTCGTGCGTTTGCTTGATGCCGCGCTCGATGATCATCCCCCACACCGCGCGCATCGTCCCTGAAGCGAGCGGGTCGCGGATCAGGATCTTCCCCTTCCACCGAGGGTCGAGCAGATCGTCCCAGTCCTGCGGCGCCTGCTCGGGCGTGAGGGCCCGCTCGGCGTACACGATCACCACGGGCGTTTCGTACGCGGCCATGTAGGCGTCCCCGGGACCGCGGCCATGCGGGTCGATGGCACTCGCCCAGGTCGGTCGGAACGGCTCGAGCAACGAGTCCGCGGCGCCCCGTGCGAAGATCGTCGCCGGCCCGCCGAACCAGACGTCGGCCTGCGGATTGGCGCGCTCCGAGCGGAGCCGGTCGTACACCTCCTGCGAACCCATGTCGAGCCAGCGCACGTCGACGTCGGGGTGCAGCCGCTCGAACCGGTGCTCCATAAGGGTGAGGAGGTCGCGGCCGTGGGGAGAGTAGACGACGAGGGGAATCCGATGGTCGCTCGAGCAGGCGGCGAAAGCGAAGATGGTTGCGAAAATCAGGGAGCAGGGAGCGGGGAGCGGGACCCACCGATGCAAACCGTAACCCCGCTGCTCACCGGAGGGAACCACTCCCTGCTCCCCGCTCCCGGTGTTACGGGCCATTCTTTCTTTTCAGCGCCAGGAGATTCGCAAAGAGTCGGTAGGCCCCCGGCACCCCCGCTGGCAGCTGCCGGAACAAGCTCAGCCCCGTGTACACGTAGGTGCCGGTGCCGAGCGGCGCGAGGAGCAGTCCGCCTTGAAGCGGTGCCTCACCGGGATCGTGCATCGCGAGCAGCGGGGTGTACGTCGTATCCCAATCGTGAGCGAAATACAGCCCGCGCTCCTGGACCCAGCCGCGCCAGTCGTCGGCGCCGATCTCGTTCGGGACGTGGAAGACCGGATGCTTCGGGTCGAGCGCCGTCACGGCGGCCGTCTCGTCGGTCACCCGATCGTGGGGGCGGGCGATCGACAGCCGATACGGCGCGAAGCCACCGTTCACGAAGGGATATTGCTGGTACTGTACGATGACGAGCCCGCCGGCGCGCGCGTAGTCCAGGATCCGGCCGTTCGCCGCGACCAACGCAGGATCGGTCTCGTACGCGCGGCTGCCGATGACGATGGCGTCGTACCGGGACAGCTCGCCGCGCGCGAGGGTATCGGGGCCGAGCAGCTCGATCGGCGCGCCCACCGCCTGCAGCGATTCCGGAACGCGGTCCGATGCCCCGCGCACGTATCCCACGCGGGCGAGCGCGGGCAGCGTCAGACGCGCGACGCGCACCTCGGCAGTCGACGCGTGTGTGACGCCTCGCGGCCGGATGTGCGGATAATCGATGATCGCGAGCGCGCCCTCGCTCCGCTCCCGCCCCGCGAGCGCCGCCGCTCGGAGCTGGTACGCCCCCGGCTTCACGGCGGAAGGCAAGTTGAGCGTGACAGTCAGACTCTTCGACTCGTCCTCGCGCTGGAACGACAGGCTCTCCGGCGGCACCGTCCCCCACCCGGGCGGAGGCGTGAGCGCCACCTGCGCCGCCGCCGCCCCCCGCGTGCGGTTGGTCACGGTGACGGTGAAGTGTCGCGGACCGGCGGCCGCGCCGTCGACCGGCCATACCACCAGATCGGGCGTGATCTCCACGTCGAACGGCCTGGTCACGAAGATCGGCCGGCGCACCTCGCCCACGCTTTGATCCCGGTAGCGGTACACCACCTCACGAGTGACGACCAGATGCTCCCCCGCGACAGTCAGCCGAACGGTCATCTGCATCGGTCCCGGCTCGAACGGCAGGCCTCGCACGTCGGCCGGAACTCCGCTCCAGTCGTACAAGGCGCCCTGGAGCGGCCGCCGGAGGAAATACGGCTGGGAACGCGGAGCATCCGGAGCCACGGTGATCGCGAAGTGGCGGCTGACGACCGCATTGGGACCGAGCATCGCTCCGGCCGCGTCTAGGCGCTCGACTCTCCAGCCGTCGGGCGCCGCGATGTCGATGCTCCCGAGCCCGACCGCGCTGTCGCCGGCGTTCCAGACGTTCGCCTCCAGCTGCACCCGCTCGCCCGGCACGACGATGCCATCATCCGCAAAGCCATCGACCGCGACACCAGCGGCGGACAAGAGCGCGTGCGTGAGAATCGCCTGCTGGCTCGAGTCGGCGTCGCCGAGCTCGTGGAGGGCACGGGCGAGGAGCGGCACGACGGCGCCCGGGTGCAGTGGATTGAGCTGCGCCCGCGCGGAATCGACCAGGGCGGTGTAGCGCGTCCGTCCGGGCACGACCGTGTCGACGCCCGAGAACAATCCGTTTCCGTCGCCGGTCCGTGCCCGATCCTTCCACTCGATGAATGCGAGCCGGGCGACGGCCGAGCCGGGCCGCTCCAGCTGGCCCTCGTCCTGCGACCGGTGCTGACTCCGGCCCGCCATCGCGATCTGATGGTAGGACCGGCCTTCCACCGGGTCGATCACGCCCGCGTCGAGCCGCAGCGTGGCGGCCGCGGTATCGAAGTAGAGCGAGCGGTACAGCTTCACCGGCCCCCAACTCGAGTCGCGCAGCGCCTCGAACGCCTGCCGGGCGAGGACGCCGGCCACCTGATGCTGTCCGTGCCCGTCCTTGGGTGTTCCGGAGAAGACCGACACGATGATCTGGGGACGGAAGCGCCGCACCACGTCGAGCACATCGCGCAGCAGGGAGTCCCGCGCCCAGAAGCGTAGCGCCTCGTCGATCGACTTCGAGTAGCCGAAGTCGTACGCGCGGGCGAAGAACTGACGCGCGCCATCGATGCGCCGGGCGGCGAGCAGCTCTTCCGAGCGGATGATCCCGAGCTCGGGACCGAGCTCGGGTCCGATCAAGTTCTGGCCGCCCTCGCCCCGCGTGAGCGACAGGTAGGCCACCTGGGCGCCCATCCCACGAGCGAACAAGGCCACCAGGTCTGAGTACTCGTCGTCGGGGTGCGCGCCGATCATCAACACCCGCTTCGTGGCACCGAGCTGCTTCAACGCGCCCGCCAACGCCGCGACGCCGCCGGTTCCGGGTGGGGAGAATTGGCCCACCACCGGACCGGCGGCGCCGATCAGCAATACGAGGCTAGTCCTGAGAGCGCGCCGCACTATTGCGAAAGATAAGGCACCCCGCCTTTCATAACGAACCGTACGTGCTCGAGCTCCGTGATGTCCTTCAACGGGTCACCCGCGACCGCGACGAGATCCGCGTACGCCCCTGGAGCCACGACGCCGAGGCCGGGCTCCCCCAGGAGCTCGGCGGCGAGCGAGGTTCCGGACTTGATCGCCTGCATCGGCGACATACCGTACTGCACGTAGTAACCGAATTCCTTCGCTTCGTTCAGCTCGGTCCACGGAAACCCGCCGACGTCGGTTCCTAACACGATCTTGACACCCTTTTTGAGGCCGTGGGCGAACGCCTGGCGCTGATGCGCCACCATCGGCGCCCATGGACCGCCACGCGGACCGGCGACGTATACGGCCACGGTCACCGTCGGCACCCAGTAGACGCCGCGGGCGACCAACACGTCGAGCAGGGAGTCGGTCATCCCGTCGCCGTGTTCGATCGTGTTCACTCCGGCGCGGAGCGCCGCGGCGATCCCGTCCGAGCCGATCGCGTGGGCCGCCACTTTCCGGCCCAGGCGGTGCGCCTCATCCACGATGGCCCGCGCCTCCTCGTCCGTGAAGTTCACCCAGCTGTGCAGCACCGAATCGGGCGTGTAGTAGTAGCGTCGATCGGAGTAGTACTTGATCCAGTCGGCGCCGTGCGCCACCTGCTGGCGGACGGCGAGGCGCGCGCCGTCGACCCCGTCCACCGGCTGGACGCCGTGCGGCAGCTCGAGCTCCCAGTTGTCGGATACGATCGGGTACATGCCGGTGGGCGCCATGGCACGGGTCGAGGCGAAGATCCGCGGGCCCGGGATCTCCCCGCGCTCCACGGCCCGCTTGACGTCCACGTCGGCATACATCGCGCCCTCGGTCTCGAGATCCCGAATGGTGGTGAAGCCGTGCTCGAGCGCGATCCGGGCGTTGCGCGCGGCGAGGATGGCCCGGTACGCGGTCGACTCATAGAGAAGCTGCTCGTTGTAGGACGCCGCCGTGGGATCGCCCTGGAGGAGGAGGTGGGTGTGCGCGTCGATAAAGCCCGGCAAGATGGTCATCTGCGACAGATCGATCAGGCGCACGCCCCGAGCCTGCGCCTGGACCTGCGCGAGGGGGCCGACCGCCTTGATCCGGTCCCCCTCGATGAGGATCCCGGCGCCGACGAGCGGTGCATCGGCACGCCCGTCGATCACACGACCGGCTTTGATGAGGATGAGGGGAGGCGCCGTCGGGCGAGGCGCCTGGGCTAGGAGCGGCTGGAAGGAAAGGGCGAGCACGACGGTATAGCACAATGGGTGACGCATGATAGCTCCTCGCGAGGGCGAGGCGAATCTCCCTATGAGCGCGGTTGTGTCAAGCCGCTTAAATTCCCGGTAGGAGGTACGCCATGACGACCACCGCCACCGCTCCCCCGCCAAAACGCGAGGTCAGCGCCCAGGAGGCCCGCGAAGTCGCGGAGGCCGCGCGTGAACAGCAGTGGATCGCGCCCAGCTTCGTGCGCGACCTGTTCCTCGGCCGGTTCCGTCTCGACCTGATACATCCCTATCCCGAGCAGGACCCTGAGGAGGTACGGCGGGCGCAACCGTTCCTCGAGCAGCTCGAGCGCGTGCTCCGCGACGTGGACTCCGACCGGATCGACCGGGAGGGCGAGATCCCGGAGTCGGTCATTCAGCGTCTTCGTGAGCTGGGCGCGTTCGGCATCAAGATCCCGAAGGAGTACGGGGGACTCGGCCTGTCGCAGCTGTCGTACATGAAGGCCATCGAGCTCGTCTCGTCGGTCGACGGTTCCGTCACGGCCCTGCTGTCCGCGCACCAATCGATTGGCGTGCCCCAACCGCTCAAGATGTTCGGCTCAGAGGCGCAGAAGAAGAAGTACTTCCCGCGGCTCGCGAAGGGCGCCATCTCCGCCTTCGCGCTCACCGAGCCGGGCGTGGGGTCCGATCCCGCGGCGATGGAGACCTTGGCCGTGCCGAGCGACGACGGCGAGGCGTGGATCCTGAACGGCGAAAAGCTCTGGTGCACCAACGGCACGAAAGCCGAGCTGATGGTGGTCATGGCGCGGACGCCGTCCAAGATCGTCGGCGGGAAGGAGAAGCGGCAGATCACCGCGTTCATCGTGGAAACCGCGTGGCCCGGCGTGAAGATCGAGCACCGCTGCCATTTCATGGGGCTCAAGGCGATCTACAACGGCGTCATCTCCTTCACGAATGTTCGCGTCCCCAAGGACAACGTCCTGTGGGGCGAGGGCAAGGGGCTGAAGCTCGCGCTCACGACGCTGAACACCGGGCGGCTCACGCTTCCCATTTCGTCGGTCGCCGCGGGAAAGCGGTGTCTGGAGATCTCCCGGCAGTGGGCGAGCGAGCGGGTGCAGTGGGGCCGACCGATCGGCAAGCACGACGCGGTGGCGCAGAAGATCGGGGCCATGGCGGCGAATACGTTCGCCATGGAAGCCGTGGCCGAGCTGTGCGGTGCGATGGCCGATCGGGGGAGCTACGACATCCGTCTGGAAGCCGCGATCGCGAAACTGTACAACTCCGAGGGCGGCTGGCGCATCATCGACGACACGGTGCAGATCCGCGGCGGCCGGGGATACGAGACGGCCGATTCGTTGCGCGCGCGGGGGGAGAAGCCCGTCCCCGTCGAGCGCATCATGCGGGACTTCCGGATCAATCTGATTTTCGAGGGGTCGAGCGAGATCATGCACCTGTTCATCGCCCGCGAAGCGGTGGACAAGCACCTGCAGGTGGCGGGCGACGTGGTCATGCCGGGCAAGAGCTTGAGCGAGCGGCTGCAGGGTCTCGTGCGGGCCGCGCTGTTCTACAGCTGGTGGTACCCGTCACGCTGGCTCGGCTGGAGTTTCTGGCCCAAGTACGGCTCGTTCGGGCCGCTCGCGGGGCACCTCCGCTACGTGGAGCGCGGAGCACGGCGGCTGGCGCGGAGCGTGTTCCACGCCATGATGCGGTTCGGACCGAAGCTCGAGTACCGGCAGGCCGTGCTTTTCCGCTTAGTGGACGTCGGCGCCGAGCTCTTCGCCATGGCGGCCGCGTGCTCGCGGGCGCAGTGGCTCGCCAAGACCGACCCGGCCGCGGGCCGGCGCGCCGTCGAGCTCGCCGATCTGTTCTGTCACCAGGCGCGTGCGCGCGTCAACGGGAAATTCCGCGAGCTGTGGCGCAATGCGGACACGAAGGCGTACCGGGTGGCACAGGAGACGCTGGCGGGGGAGCACAGATGGTTGGAGAGAGGGATGGTTGAGCTAGACGGTTAGGCGGTTAGACGGCTAGATCGCCCGTCCGCTGGGTTCGGGACGGGCGATCGCCTTATAGAGACCCATCGTGGTCCTTCCCGCCTCGGTGCTAAGCCTGTTGAATTCGTCCCAGTCTTCCTTCCGAAAGAGTCCGAGGTCTCTTGCGAGGATCCCAAAGTACTCGAGCTCGGCAAGCGACCCTACCGCCATGTCGAGATAGCGTCGGAACTCACGACGGCCCCGCTTGGCTGAACCTTCGGCGATGGTCGCGGCCGCCGACGACGCGGCGCGGCGCATTTGCGACGTGATACCGTAGAGCTCAGCCTTGGGGAACTGTGCCGTCACGCGGTAGGTGAGAATCGCCAGCCGGTGACAATGCTGCCACGCGAGGAGCCGTTCGAATGGAGACACGGGGCAATACTGACAGGGAGTCACAGACCGGCATCATCGAATCCACGCAGGATCGATCCAAACGCGGCGCTACTAGCCGTCTAACCGTCTAGCCGTCTAGCCGTCTAGCCGTCTAGTCGTCTAGCCGCCTCACGCCGCCTGATGCGCAATCATGATCGACCGCAGTCTCTCGGGCGTATCCCCCGCCATGTCGCCGTACGGCGACGGATGGCCCTGGGCTTCCATCACGATCGTGGGACACACGAACTCGTACCGTCGTGAGGTAATCCGGTCGGCGGCCGCCTGAGTCGCGACCGGCGTCGCGATCACTGACTGTTTCGCGCCCAGCTGGTCGGCCGCCTTGGCCGCCGCGAGCACCTTCCAGGGATAGGTCACCTGCCCATCGACGATGACGGCGATCCGGCCCGCGAGCTTCTTCACCGGCCGCTGCGTCCGGTACAGAATCAAATCCTGGCTCACCCGGGCCCGTGACTCGTCGATGGCGCTCGAGAGCTTGTCGAGGAGCGCCCCGCTCGGCTGGAAGTCGGGGTCCATCTCTGAGGGGGCCGACTCGGCGATCGCGCCGATCGGCGCCAGTTTGGAGCCGAGCTTGATGAACGCGGCGACCAGCACGTCGAACTGCGCGCCCATCGCCTTGGCCGCGTTCGCCGCGATTTCCACGCCCTCCGGCGTAATGCCGAGGAGCAGGCAGCCGATGTAGCCGCGGGCCGCCAGCTGCTGGCCGAGCAGCGCACCGGCGGCCGAGCGAGTCGGGTAGAGGGCGGCGGGCTTCGCGGACGCGGGGGAGGTCACGGAGGCAAGATATAGAAGACCGTAGAAGTCGGTAGAGGTCCCGTTATCTTTCCCAAGCCTTCTCCCAGGACCCGCGCGTGTCGAAGAGCACCCTGACGGTCATCGACAACCGGACCGGCAAGCAGTACGAGATTCCGATTCAGGACGGCACGATCCGCGCCGTGGACCTGCGGCAGATCAAGACCGGCGACGGCGATCTGGGGCTTGAGACGTACGACCCGGGGTTCGTGAACACCGCCGCCTGCCGGAGCGCCATCAGCTTCATCGACGGCGACAAGGGCATCCTGCGCTATCGCGGCTATCCGATCGAGCAGCTGGCTGAACGGAGCACCTTCCTCGAGACCGCGTACCTGCTCCTGCGCGGCGAATTGCCGTCCGCCGCCGAGCTCGATTCCTGGGTGTTCAACGTCACGCACCACACCATCGTGCACGAAAGCATCAAGAAGTTCATCGACGGCTTTCACCACGACGCCCATCCGATGGGCATGTTCGTCAGCACGGTGGCCGCGCTGTCGACGTTTTATCCGGAAGCCAAGCACATCGCGGACGAGGGATCGCGTCAGAATCAGATCTTCCGCCTGATCGCCAAGGCGCCGACGCTCGCGGCTTTCGCGCACCGGCACTCGGTGGGCATGCCCTACGCGTATCCCGACAACGACCTGTCGTACGCGGGCAACTTTCTGAACATGATGTTCAAGGCGACGGAGGTGAAGTACACACCGAACAAGACGCTCGAGCACGCGCTCGACGTCCTCTTCATTCTCCACGCCGACCACGAGCAGAATTGCTCGGCCAGCGCGATGCGGTCCGTGGGCTCTTCGCACGCTGATCCGTATTCGGCGATGGCGGCGGCGGCGGCGGCGCTGTACGGCCCGCTGCACGGGGGAGCGAACGAAGAGGTGTTACGGATGCTCCGCGAGATCGGATCGAAGGATCAGATCCCGGCGTACATCGATCGCGTGAAGCGCGGTGAGTTCCGCTTGATGGGCTTCGGCCACCGGATCTACAAGAACTACGATCCGCGCGCCACCATCATCAAACGCATTGCGGAAGAGGTCTTCGACGTCACGGGCCGGAACCCCCTCATCGACATCGCCGTCGAGCTCGAGCGCATCGCGCTCCAGGACGACTACTTCGTGTCGCGGAAACTGTACCCGAACGTCGATTTCTACTCCGGGATCATTTATGAGGCGATGCGGTTCCCGGTCGACATGTTTCCCGTGCTCTTCGCCATCGGGCGAACGCCCGGGTGGCTGGCGCAATGGCAGGAGATGTTGCTCGACAAGGAGCAGCGGATCGCCCGCCCGCGGCAGATCTACACCGGGGCGGGTAAACGCGACTACCTGCCGATCGAAAACCGCGGCTAGCGCCTTCCCCGCCCCGCCCGCATCCGTACCGACCGCGCCGGCTTGGGCTGCTCAGCCTTCGCTCGTTTGGGTTGGAACGGCGCCACCGACGGCTCGAACCCGGGGATCACTTCCCGCGGGAACGTTTGGCCCACCAGCTTCTCGATATCTCCCATCATGAGCCACTCGTCGGGCGACAACAGCGTCAGGGCCAGGCCGCGCGCCCCCGCCCGTGCCGTCCGGCCCACGCGGTGGACGTAGACCTCCGGGTCCTGCGGGACATCGAAATTGACCACCATGCGGATGCCGTCGACGTCGATGCCCCGCGCCGCGATGTCGGTCGCGACCAGCACGTCCGCCTCGCCGTTCCGGAACGCATCGAGCGTTCGCGTGCGGTGACTCTGCGCCTTGTCGCCATGGATGGCGTGCGCGGGAATCCCTTCACGCCGCAGGAAGGTCACGAGCTTGTCCGCCCCGTACTTGGTGCGGGTGAACACCAGCGTCTGGCCGGCCGGCTTCGCCTGGAGGATGCGGGCGAGCACCCCGCGCTTTTGCAGCTTGTCGACCGCGACCACCACGTGCTCGATGCCTTCGGCGGGCGTGGCGCGCCGGCCGATCTCGACCGAGGCGTGCCCATCGAGCGCCGCGCGCGCCAGCGCGTCCACCTCGAACGAAATGGTCGCCGAGAACAGCATGGTCTGGCGTTTGTCGGGGAGCGCCCGCAGGATGCGCTTCACGTCGGGCGCGAATCCCATGTCGAGCATGCGGTCGGCCTCGTCGAGCACGAGCACCTCGAGCTTCGAGAAGTCGACGTGCCCGCGCTCCATGTGGTCGAGCAGCCGGCCCGGCGTCGCGATCACGATGTCGACGCCGTGCTTCAGCGCGCGGGTCTGTGGCTCCATGCCCACGCCGCCATAGACCGACGCGGCGCTGACATCGAGATGGCGACCGTACGCCCGGGCGCTTTGCAGCACCTGCTCGGCGAGCTCGCGTGTAGGTACGAGCACGAGCGCCCGAAGGGTGTGCTTGGCTCCGTTATGGGAGAGTCGCTGCAGGATCGGCAGCATGAAGGCGGCAGTCTTGCCGGTGCCGGTCTGCGCGGAGCCGATGAGGTCGCGGCCGGCCAGGGCGAGGGGGATCGCCTCCAGCTGGATGGGGGTGGGCTGCTCGTAGCCCTCTTCGGCTACGGCGCGCACGAGCTCGGGCGCGAGCCCGAGTGATGTAAATGGCATTGCTACAGTTTTCCTTTCAACACACACACGCACGCCGCCGGTAGCACACGCTACCGAGCTTCAGCGTCACTTTCGTTTTGAACCTGGGGAATGAGACCGGGCGTGTGTACAGCGCGGTACCCGCTCCTGAGCGGGACCGTCCTACGGAAGGATGCCAGCTCGTGGTTCGAAAGAACGGTAACTACGTGGAGATCAAACGTCAAGGAGAGACGTGGAACGGTCTTACTTGACGCCTTTGGGTTCCTGATCCCACCACCACATCCTCGGCAGCGGCTTTTTCCGCGGCCACACCTCGTTCAGCGTCTCCCCTTCGTAGAGCCGCCCGTTTTTCATCACGTAGCGGATCTTCTCCGTGTTGTGAATGTCCTCGAGCGGATTGGCGTCGAGGACGATCAGGTCCGCGAGCTTCCCAGGCTCGAGTGAGCCGAGGTCCTTGTCCATGCCGATCCCGTAGGCGCCGTCCATGGTCGCGACCTTCAGCACCTCGCGCGCCGTCATCCCGCCCGCCGCCATCGCCCACAGCTCCCAATGGCAGCCCAGGCCGTCGAGCTGCCCGTGGCACCCCATCCCGACGTTGCCGCCGGCCCGGAGGATGGCCGCCGCCGAGGCCGCGATGCGCGGGAACACGTACTGATTGTCCCGGAACCATGGCCGGCGCTCCGCGCGCTGATCGATCTCCTCGTGCGGCAGGAACCGCCGCATCTTCGCGTTATCGTGGATGTCGAAATGCTCGTAGAAGTAGTTCTCACTGAACGGCCCGCCGTACGATACGAGCAGCGTGGGCGTGTACGTGATCCCCGATTGCGCCGCGAGCTGAACGGCGTCGTTGTACAGCGGCATGATCGGGAAGGCGTGCTCTGAGCCGGGATAGCCATCGAGCTGGACGGTCTGGTTCATCTTGAAGTCCAGCCCGCCCTCGATCGTGGGCATGAGCCCCAGCTCCTTCGCCGCCATGATCACCCACTGCCGCTGCTTGCGGTTCCCCGCCATGTACTGCTTGATCGTGTTGGTGCGGTAGAACTCACTGTAGCGCTTGAGCGTGTTGCGAACGTCGTCCAGGCTGGTCCAGTTCTCCTCGAGGAACGCGCCGAACACGCCGGGGCCGGTGTGATAGATGCGCGGGCCGATCAGGTCACCCGATTCGACCTGGTCGGCGTAGGTCAGCACGTCCGTGGTGGACGTCTGGGGATCGCGCGTCGTCGTGACGCCCCAGGCGAGGTTCGCGAGATACTTCCACACCTGCGTTTCGTGAATCCCCCACGTCGGCCAGGGGTGCGCATGGATGTCGATGAATCCGGGGACGATCGTCTTCCCGGAGACGTCGATGACCGCGGCGCCGGCGGGCGCGGTGCAGGTCGCGGCCACGCAGACGAGGCGGTTGTCCGTCACGACCACGTCGCCCTTCTCGATCAGCTCGTCACCCTTCATCGAAACGATCCGCGCGGCCCGCAGCACCACCGACCCCCGCGGCACGTCGCGCGGCACCTTCACGGTGACGTCCACCCGTTCGGCCTCGTACGCCGGTAGTTTGGCCAGCGAATCGACGCGCGCCTTGCCCACGGAGTCCGGCTTCTCCTTGGTGGCCTGCTTGAGCGAATCGGCGCGGATCGAATCGGCGCGCGCCTTGACCTTGCCGAGCGAGTCGGCCAGGGCGGGATTGTACCGGAAGAAGCTGCGTCCGACCGACCAATAGACCGTCTTGCCGTCCGGCATCCAGCCGATGAAGTCCCCGCCGATGCGGGTGAGCCGATGGACGGGGAACGTCGCGGCCGCGGTATCCGCGACATTGATCGCGGGAGGCGTCGCGCCCACGAGCGGCAACGTGACCAGGTACACGTAATTGCTCGACGTGGCCAGCACCCGTCCCGAATCCGGCGCGATCAGCACCTCGTCGGCCGGGAACGGCTCCGGGGTGGGCAGGAAGCTCGGCGTGAAGCCCGTGACCTTGATGTGCACCCGGCGGTCGGTACCGTCGTAGCGCATCGAGACCAGGCCCTCGTTCTGCTCATAGAGATAGATCCGGGTCGCGTCCCGACTGAAATGCGGCCGGCCACCGCCGGCGATGGGCGTGACGCGCGTGGGTGCCCCTCCCGCGGCCGGGAGCCAGTCGAGCTCGTATCCCGGACCGAAGCGCTCCGCCACGCGCGACGAGCGCGGCCCCTTGATCACGACGATGCGCTGGCCGTCCGGGGACCAGCCGGGATGGTCGAAGAACGCGGGGTCCGGCGTGAGCCGCTGCGGCCGGCTGCGCCCGTCGGCCCGCACCTTTTCGACGTAGCCGCCCGCGTCGCTCCACGTGACGTACGCGAGCCACTGCCCGTCGGGTGACCACGCCGGGACCTGTTCGTGCACGGTGTCGGTCGTCACGCGCCGCGGCGTGCCGGAGGGCAGGTCCATCACGTAGATCTTGTCGAGCGCACTGAACGCCAGGCGCTTCCCGTCCGGCGAGGGGCTCGCATCGCGGATCTGCTTGACGAGGATCTCCCCG